>Ga0208826_1000079_pt1 | contig 108788 bp, 96 predicted proteins | sample AD_UKC115_MetaG_FD_184451 | JGI IMG/M metagenome (GOLD analysis project Ga0208826, IMG submission 184451) | Active sludge microbial communities of municipal wastewater-treating anaerobic digesters from Hong Kong - AD_UKC115_MetaG (SPAdes)... | ecosystem: Engineered > Bioreactor > Anaerobic >... | reverse complement strand
ATCGGCACGATCTCCTACGAGATCGTCTGCGCGATCAGCAAGCGCGTGCCGAGGGTGTATGTGAGGAGAGAATAGACAGCATGCTCGCAGGAGATGAAGTGTACAGATGCCACCCACCATCACCACAGTAAGGGAACACATAGCGTGGGCATATGCCAACCTTGCACTCGCGCATTCGGCATTGCAGGATGAAGTCACGGAATATGGAAGAGTGCACTACATCATCAGGAACAAGCTGTATCACGGCCTGATTTCCGGTAGGATGTCAATGCGCTCCCTGTATGATGATGAACGTGTCAAGATGATAATGCCGAAGGCCTGCTGCTACTGTGGCTGCACTAAGGATCTGGCGGTAGATCATCTCATCCCACGAATCAAAGGGGGTCTGGACGAGTCGGACAACCTCATTTGCGCCTGTCGCAGATGCAACAGTTCCAAGCAGGGCCGAGACATGCTTGAGTGGATGCGGTCCAAGAGGTCTTTCCCATCGATCCTGCTACTGCGGCGTTACCTGAAGATTGTCGCTCACTACTGCGAGCAAGACGGCTGCATGGATGCAATGCTGTCCGCTGTAAACGACATGGATCTGCCGTTTGATCTAGCCCTGTTGCCGATGGAACTACCACCATTGAAGGACCTGAAGCTATGGGTCTACCCGGATGACGAACAGGAAATCAGAGCAACACACTGATGACATGGCACCAGGAGCGTGACTCTCAGTACAGGTGACAGGTATCGTTCAGCGCTTCGAGCAGCCAGCGTCCGTCCGGGTCGAGCGAAAGCGTCGTGATGCTGCAGTTGTCGATGCGGATCTTGCGGAAGGTATAGAGGCTCGCTCCGAGCATGTAGCAGACAGCCGCGTGGACGGTCCCTCCGTGGCCGGCGACGACCACAGTGTCGTCGGGATGCCGTTCGGCGATCTCGTCGATCGCTTCCCCCACCCTCGCAACCAGCGATTCGAGCCGCTCGCCCTTGGGAGCGCGCTGCGTCACGGAGTCAACCTGGTAGATCCGATATATCTCGGCGTAGCGCTCCTTGATCTGGGTGACCGTCAGGCCTTCCCACTCACCGAACTCGCACTCGCGCAGCCTGACATCGGTCTGCACGTCGAGGCCGTGGCGCTCGGCGATCATCGCGGCGGTGTCGCTGGCGCGTCTCAGATCGCTCGAGTACACGGCGCTGATCGGCTCGCACTTCAGCCTGTCCGCGACCCGAAGCGCCTGAAGCCGGCCGACCTCGCTGAGATCGGTGTCGCTGTGCCCCTGGTATCTTGATTCTGCGTTCCAAACCGTCTGTCCATGACGGACGAATATCATCCTCAACTAAACATCTCCCGGGCGGAGTCGGGCTATCTCGGTACCATCGGGCCGCAGTTTGAGCACTCCGAACCGGATCGCCCTGACGAGCGGGATCGACCGCAGCGGAGTCAGCATCGTCGCCACTCGCGTGCGGAAATCGAGTCTCCTGACAATCCCTATCGCCAACGTGCGCATGCGGTCGTCTATCAGGCCGACTGCCAGGTTCACGTACCGAATCGCCGGTACTACGGCGATCGCCGAAGTACCGAACTCCTGCTTGATCTCGTCGATGCCCTGCTTATTATAATCGGACGCCGTCACGAGGTAAAGGCCGCCCGGACGCGCGGCGGTGCCGCCGATGAACTCGCCGTGGAGGGCCTCGGTCCGCAGCGCGGTCGAGATGAACTTCAGGTACTTCGATTCGATGGGAGTCCCGGTGCGAAGATAAGTGCAACTCGTAGCATACTGATCGAGCCGGAGATCGACCGTTCGAGCCTCCCGGAAGTACTCCGCGAACCTGACCGCCCGCCGCTGAGCCCTGAGCGTCTGAGACTTCGAATGGACCTCCGGCGACACCGGCAGTCTGTGGATGGTACAGTCTTTCCAGGTATCGAAGAAGCGCAGGAAGTGCTCCGCCTCGTCGGACCTCTGCAGGGCGACGATATGCCTGGGCTTCAGAAGCTCGATCTTGTGCGTCTTGAGCTGCCGGGCGATGACGCCCTTCACCAGCCCGGTGGTGTCGACGATCACCTGCTGCGCGCCGAGTTCCTGCGCCTGCTCAACGAGCGTCCGGACACCGGCGAGGACGGCCGGGATGTGACCGACGGGCGATGTCGAACCGACGAAGTAGAGTCCGCGCGGGTGGAGGTCGCTCAGACTGTGGATCGGCGCCTTGAGCGTGCTCATGCCGATCGTGGTGGGCGGCCCGATCTCGGACTGGCCCATATCCGCATCGACCACGCCGGTCGGGATTCCGGACTCCAGCGATCTGCTCGCCAGCAGGGCGCAGAACGACGTCTTGCCGACATCGACTGCGCCGATTGCCACGATCACGCCGGGGGATGCAATCATCTGCTCGATGCCGGGCATCCACTCCACTGCCGTCTGCAGCACCATCGAATCCGCACCTCCATCAGTGTCATGCTCGTATTTACCCGATCAGGCAGGCTATTCCTGCCGTAGGAGAACCTCACAGTCTCCGGCAGCGTCTAACAGATGAGGCCAGTCTATTGGGAAATGGAGGGGGTGCTCATGAAGAAGTCGTCGTGGATCGTGTTGGCCACAATCGTGATACTTGGAGGGCTGCTGGCATACCAGAAGCTCTCTGCGCCGCTTCCGCCTGACGATGAACAGATCAGCGCGCTTCTGACCGCGGGAGAGGCAGCAGTAGAGAGCAGAAGCGTCAGGAGAGCGCTGTCATGCATCTCCAGGGACTACTCCGATCCCACAGGGCTAAACTCGGATGCCCTGCGCCTGCAGGTGATAGAAGCCTTCCGCGCGGCCGATGCATACGACGTGACCATGCAGACCGCGGAGATGCGAATCGCCGGTGATACGGCCGACGTGCAGACTCTGGTGACGGTAGCCGCCGTGAAGGATGGTGACAGGCACGAGGTATTCGAAGGGCAGATCACCATCAAGCTGAAGAAGGAGCCTGCAAAGCGGTACCTCGTCTTTCCGACGAAGACGTGGAGGGTGGTCGGTATGGCCGGACTGCCTCTTGGCCCGCTGGAATGAGAATCCGGGCCCTGTTTCGTAGCGGCAGCGCGCAGTGGCCGTGCCTCAGGGTCGGCCACTGCGCTTGTGAAGATCTCAGTTCTGAGGGATGATCAGCGACAGGTTGTCCACGTACGACTCCACCCAGTACCCATGCCAGGGCTGCAGGGTAGTATGGTAGGCAAAGTCTTCCTCGAGGCCGAGATCGCACAGCCCCTGAGTCGCGCTGTCCCACCAGTAGCCGACCGAGTTCATCCACCCCTCGAGCCGTGTCGCATCATGCATCGACAGGACCGACTTGCCGTTGTGGACCTTCACATTCGCCCAGGGGGTGCTGTAGTTGAAGGGCTGGCCGATCAATGTCCACCCAACCGACGGCAGGCTGATCCACTGGTCATTGGCCTGGTAGCGGCCTTCGTACGATATCGTCGCGGGTGCGGTGGTCTGCAGCCAATGCCCGTCGCCCAGCAGGATGCCTCCGTAGCTCTCCGGGCTCCAGGCATCGTAAATCATCAGGCTCCGACTGGCGGCCTCCCAGCGATACAGATTCCCATCAATCGGAATACCGGCGAACACGCTCTCCGGAGACGGATCCTCGGGTATCGCCGGCACGGCGATCAGACTCCAGCCCGCAGGGACTCTGCCCGGGGGACTCGTGACTGTGCTCAGCGTGGAGCCCCACGTGACGTCGTTGGCGTCTCTCGGCATGATGGTCGGTATGTTCCTTCCGGGAACGTTGTAAGTGTCGGTGCTCGAGACCCCTGTGACCTCTAACCAGTCGCCCGGAGACGCCACAATGTTGCTGGTTATGCGCACGCCGAGCATCCCCGAGCCGTCGTCGAGAGGGCTGTCGGTCCGGTTCGAGCCATCGTGAATGTAGAAGAACCCGGCGCCGGAATAGGTGACGACGCCGGTAGTCTTCACCAGCAGTCCAACGTTCAGCGCCCCTCGTCCATCGGTGACACCCGGATTATCGGGGCTCGCATCTCCGCCGCCGAGATCACGGTTGCGGAGGGCGACAGGGGACGGCACTGTGGTGCTCCCATGCACGATAGCCGGCATGCTCGGGTTGATAGCGCGTTCACCGTCGGTGATGCCGAGTATGCCCTGCACCTGGACGATGTCACCTCGCTTGACGTAGTATCCCACATCGGCGTTGACCCGGATGCCGCTGCTTCTATCGGCCGACTGGATGAAGAAGCACGTCGCCCACACGCCTGTCACGATGCCTTCCACGTTCACGTACGAACCGTCAGGCAGATCGCGGACCGATGAAACGGAATCGCCCCTGGGGCCCGCCGGCTCGGAGAGCATCATGTCGGAAGCGCTGCGAACCCGGATACAACCGTTTCCGTAGCGCGCTCTCCTACCTATCGGCCCCTGGAAGGTGTAGACCGCACCGGGCTGAGGCCACGCGCTGATACCTGTGGTGAGCGGCGTCTCTATCACTACCTCCGCAAGGTTGCCGGCATAGTCGGCTATCACGGCATACGGGATCGGATCGCCGAGGCTGGGGCCGGAGGGCTCGCCGTCCGGGAAGGTCTTGAGCACCATGGCGCCCATGACCATGGCGTACCTGCCCCACGACGGGTGAGACGAGATGTTGCCGTGCATGAACTCCGGGATGGTTGTGCCGATCGGTGATACCGGCAGGCCGCCGATGTTGCCGTAGTTGTAGTAGGCATCACTGGCGATCGGCAGGGTGGTATCCACACGGATACGCCTTTCGTGCCCGCCCGGAGTCGCCAGCATGCCCGTGACGCGGACGGTGTCTCCGACTCTCGGCCTGGGACCGACGTACGTCCACGGATCGTCCGGATCGTCCATTTGGTAGCTGAACGGATCCTGCGGCTCGGGAAACACCATCAGTATCCCCCTGCTGGGATCGCCGGGGTCACATACGTACCACTGATAGCAGTAGCTGGTCATATCCTTTCGAAGGGCCAGGCCCTTGACCGCCGGCGCGTTCGGCGACACATACGGCCCCGCGGTGGCAGCGTAGACGACACCCTTCACATTACACAGGGTGGAATCCGGCAGCGCTTTCGCTTCGGCAACCGTACACGAACGCAGATGGAGGTCCGATGACATGGCATTCGGACCGACGACGATCCGCATCGGAGGGAGGCTGCCGTAACCTGCCTTGATCGCCTGTATGTCGTAGGTTCCCTGGCTCAACTGCATGCTGGCGACGCCATTCGAGTCGGTGAGAGGTGATTTGTACTCATACGGGTATCCCGGCAGGCCCGGCGTGCCGCCTACCGCGCGCACGAAGGCGTTCGGAACAGGGCGGTTGGTCTCGTTGTGCCTGACCGTGAACGTCACGGTGGTACCGGTCACCCTCAGTTGAACATCGTCGCTGACAGAGCCGATGGTATCGGTGATCGTGATGGGAAGATCGTGAGTGCCAACCCTGGCTCCGACTGCCGCTTTGAGCCCCGGCACCGTCAGGATGGCCGTCCTGCCCGTAGGGTCGGACGAACTCCGCACCTTGCTGGTACTGGTGACATCGTCGGGAATGCCGACGGTGTGTAAGTCCACAGTGATATGCTGCAGATCATCCCAGCCGTCGCCGTCATAGACCCACGCAGTCAAAGTGGCGGTAGACGTATCATCACCGGGAACGCTCGTAGGCTGGACCGCATAGTAGATCATCACGGGAAGGTGGTCACCGGTGGTCGTGAACGTATTGGTCTTCGTAGTATAGGAGGACGCACCCGGCTCGGTGAAAGTCGCCCAGTAGAACTGCGCCCAGGTAGGAGTGGCCTTGCCGTATGTGAACGCGACGTTGCCGGCTGCATCGGTCTTGATCATGTGAGCCCACGTGACCGTGTTGTTGTCGATCGGGGTCACGACGCCCGTCGCAGGGTTGATCTGGTAGATGGCTCTGCTGTTCGGCGGACTGTACGCGGAGTTGCTCGAGACCCAGAGCTTGGTCCCGTCGGGGCTCATGTCGACATCGTAGCACGACGGAACGGCGACAGGCCACGGCGCGGCGGCGCGAGTCCACACTCCGCCGGAGTTCACCAGCTTGTGAACCTTGCCGTCGTAGCACACGTACATGGTGTCGCCGGCCGGACTGACCCAGAGCCCGCCGATCTTGAAGTTGTCATCGCTGAGGCCGGTCCCGAAGGTGGCGATTATCGTCGGCGTGCCCCAGGTCTGGTGGTCCGGCTGAAGGGTTATCTGGTACACATCCCCGAATCCGCCGGTGACGTAGACGTACGTCACGCCTGCGCCGTCGGTGCGTGCGTAGAGGGCCCTTGAGTAGGTGATCCCGGGCGATACCGACTCGATCCCGCTTCCATCCGGCTTGCAGCAGTAGACGATCTTGTTGCTCCGGTCGCCGATGTAGACGTAGTCATCGCCCGAGACACATGCGTCCCAGGGAGCGCTCGCGCCCCAGTAGATCCCCGTATCGTCCATGGTGCGCAGGAATGAGCCGTCGCCGCGGTATATGTAGACGTCCTGATAGCTCTTGTGCGGCAGATAGGTGTAGCCGAAGTACGGGCTCTCGGGCCGAGTGTTCACGGCTATGCCGTACCATCCTTCGATGTCCGGAACGGTCGGATTGGGCGGAGGATACTCTATCGTCGGCTCGTTGAACTTATAGATGCCTGCGATAGGACGCCAATGGCTCTCGTTGAGACCACCGGCCGTGATGGTGGCGACATAGCGGTCTGGGGCCAGACCGTAGTAGAAGTGCTCGTGGTAGCCCCTCGCATCTTCGTAGTAGGTCTCGGACTGCACCGGCGGTCCGTAGGGATTGCCGTGGGCGTCAGCGGCGCGAATGGTAACGGTTACATACGCGGAGTCGCAGTTGAGACGGTAGGATACCCTGGCAAGGCTGCTCTGCGCCCAGCCCACGGGCTCGTAGACGATGATCTTAGCTTCGGCGGATGCCAACAGACCCAGCGCGCAGGCAACCAGGATGCAGACCCGTACGAGCTTCATCCGATCTCCCTCCTTACCCATCTCCAGCTCCGATGGCTCACTCGTTGACCTACCGATGCGGCTCACAAGGACCGTGACTCCCATAACTAGCGGCAGGAAGGGAAGACAGGCCGTGGCATGGCACGGGCAATCGGTTGTCGTGAGGAAGGGCCGCTGCCCTTCTCGTCCGGATGCAGCGTATGGACCAATTATACTACACAAAGACCGCAACGGTATATCATCCGTTGAAAAACTGGTATTTTTGCCAGCGCACTGACCGGCAGCACGGGATGGGCCTGTGGGCATACCGGCAGAATTACCGGTTTTGGCGCGATTGCTTGACTCAGCGACGCTTGGGAACTATAATTGAGGTGCGCGGTAGACCGGAATCTCTCAAGTTCTCCGACCGAGTTGCTTGCTGTGAAGTGACGGTTGCATGCCGATCGGCATCCAGGACAGGACTATGGGGACTGGAGCATTCATCAGAACCGCGCTCAGATGGCTGGCGACTGCAGCCCTGCTGGCGGCAGTCGCGCTTCCATGCGCCGCCCAGACCCCCGAACACCGGGCGATGTGGGCGTTCGCCTGGGGTCCCGGCTTCAAGAATTCGCAGGAAGTCAGCGCCCTTGTCAGCAGGACCAAGCTGTCGAACTGCAACGTCATAGTCGCACAGGTACGCAAGGAAGCGGACGCGTACTACTTCCCCACTCGGCCTAACCGCGATCGGCGTGCCCCCGAGCTTGCACCCGGCTATGATCCCCTCATGGATCTCTGCACTCAGGCACATGAGCAAGGCATCCACGTCTACGCCTGGGTAGTGGTTGAGCGCATATCAAGCCCCAATGTCACCGACGATTCCGAGCACCTGATAAACCGCCATCCCGACTGGCTGACCAAGTCGATATCCGGCGGCACTCTCTTCTCCACGGAAGGATACTACACCGACCCGGGCCATCCGCGAGCCGCCGAATGGAACTACAACGCGGTGATGGACATCATCCGCCATTATCCGATAGACGGCCTGGTGTTCGACTACATCCGCTACCCCACGGCCAACTCCGGATACAACGACGTCGCGCTCAGCAGGTTCCAGGAGCGGTACAATCCCATTCCTGCGATACCCTACTACACCGATGGCCTGTGGTCGGCATGGCGACGGGAGCAGTTGACCCATTTCGTCCGCAAAGTCTACGCGAACGCCATCGCCATCAAGCCCGATATCGTGATCGGCGCGGCCACGATCGGCAGCAGATCGGAGGCTTACACCGACAAGATGCAGGACTGGCGTTCCTGGATGATGGCCGGAATCCTGGACTGCAACTATCCGATGATCTACACGACCAGCAACACGACGTTCACGAGCCGTGTAGGCGAGGCAGTCGCCAACGGCGGCAGCAGGCTGACGTTCGCGCTCCAGGGCTCGTATATGAACACCATCAGCAACTCGATGACCCAGATCGGGCTCGCGCGCACCAACGGCGCGAAGGGAATCGGCATCTACAGATACTGCTTCACCCACAAGGATGACAGCAACTCGTCCACGGACAACGAGCCGACGTTTTACTCCTCGCTGATCTCCCAGCCGTTCGCTCAGCCGACCGGCCTGCCCGCGATGCCGTGGAAGACGGATCCGACCGTCGGTCACGTCAAGGGTGTGATCATCGATCCGCTGCGGGGCGCCGGCCTGGATGCCGCCTGGATCTCCGTGATTCCATCAGGCGGAGGAGGCGGGTACGGGACGTACTCCGACGGCACAGGGTTTTACGCCTACATGAACCTCGCGCCGGGGGACTACGATATCACGGTCACCAAAGGCTCATTCGTCCAGACCAAGCCGGTCACAATCACGGCAGGGGCCGTCCGGACGGTCGATTTCCTGGCATCCGGGACTTCGGTCGCCAGCATCACGGAAGCAAGGCAGTTGCCCGACGGCGCCGGAGTGGAACTGCCGCCGATGACGGTCACAGCGGGCAACAACCAACTGCTGAACCGGTTCTACATCGAGGATCAGAACCGGACTTCCGGGATACTGGTCGAGCTTCCTGACGACACCGATGTGCTGGCGTACCCGGGCGACGTCGTGAAGGTCTACGGGACGCTCGGCACGACACCGGCCGGCGAGCGCCGGATCGCCAATCCGATCGTCTACACCATCGAGACTGATGCCGGTGAGATACGGCCGATCGAGATCAGAGCGCGCGACCTGGCCGACACGTCGCCGAACATCCGGCAGGCCGGGGCCGACCTCACCAAGACCGGTCTGCTCGTCGAGACCGTCGGCAGGGTGACCGCCGTGGATACCTCGGCGGAGTGTTTCTACGTGGACGACGGCAGCGGGCTGAGGGACGGGACCGGATTCGTGGGGCTGCGCGTGAAGTACTCCGGCCTGGCTGACGGCAACGTGATCACACCTCCGGATACGAATACGCATGTGCGCCTCCGGGGCATAGGCAGTGTCGAGGATCTGGGGGGCAGTCTTCACTGCGCGTTGGTACTTCGCGAGCATAACGACATATCCGTGGACCCGGGAGTCACGGTGCGCGCGCCGGATGACACGATTCGCGCCGGGTGGAACCTCCTGGCGATCCCCGCCACTGCCTTCAACGCGTCACCATCAGCCGTTTTCGCCGGCGTTCCTCTGGACGGCAAACTTCAGGGGTGGGATGCGCGTACTCAGGGCCTGCTGATCTATGACGAGTGGTCCCCGGAGGCGTTCGGCCGCATCATGCGAGGCGACGGATATTGGCTTCGCGCAGACACGAGCTATCCGCTGGAGACCACAGCATACGGCGGTTCCACCTGCGACTTCCTCATCGCTCTGCCGAGAGCCGGATGGGCGCTGATCGGCAACCCATTCCCCTCCGAGGTCGTCTGGGGCGATACACTGGTGGTACGCGGCTCGGAGGTGGAGCCGTTGCCCGCCGCCAAGTCGAAGCTCTGGCTGGACTCGATGGGCTACTGGTGGGACAACCGCACTCAGGGTCTATGCGACATGGGCCTGCCGGAGGACTTCCCCGGCAACACCACCCTGCGCCCGTGGCACGGCTACTGGGTTGAGTCATATGTGGACAACCTGTCTCTGATATTGAGGTAACACCAATACATTTCGTGTTCGGAGCGCCGGCCTGCGGTGCTCTGAACAGTGGCCAGACATGAACCTGGCCGGGAGCAGTACAATGTGGAAGCTAATTCTCACGATAGTCATTGCGTCGGCGCTCGCAGCGCCGGGCTTCGGTACACCGATAGAGATCATCATCGACAACGGCGATGCGACTCTGGTCGGGACATGGGCGCTGGGAACGACGGCGTCCGGCAGGTACGGCGCCGATTACAACTGGTGCGCCCAGAATGCGTCGGGCGGACGAACGGCAACCTACAGGCCGACCATCCCGGTAACGTCGAACGACTGGGAGATCTACACGTGGTATCCCGCCGGCGGAAACCGGCCCACGCAGGCTGAGTACATCGTACACTCGGCCTCGGGGGACAGCCATGTCTATGTGAACCAGCAGATCAACGGCGGCAAGTGGGTTCCCATCGGAGCTTACTCGCTGCTGGAGGGAACTAGCGGCTACGTCAGGATCACCAACCTGGGGTCGGAAGGCAAGAGCGTGATGGCCGACGCCGTCAGGTTCGTATCACCATCGGGCGGTGTCGACACGACCGCTCCGGCGATATCAGGGGTGTCCACGACGCCTGACTACGTCTCGGCCGTGATCCGATGGACGACCAACGAGCCTGCGACTTCGCAGGTCGAGTACGGGCTCACCACGAGCTACGGCAGCCAGACCGCCAGGGACGCAGACCTGGTGACCAAGCATATCGCCTACGTAACCGGGCTGTCGCCTGCTACGACGTATCATTTCCGGGTGAAGTCGGACGACAGCGCGGGGAACTCCGTTGTCTCGGGCGATTACACCTTCACGACCACCAGCGCGCCGATCCCCGAGTATCGAGCGATGTGGGTGGACACCTGGGGCGAGGGCATCCTGAGTCCCAGCCAGGTGACGGCCCTCGTCAACACGGCGAAGACCCATCACTACAATGTGATCATCCCCGAGGTCAGGAAGGCCGGAGACGCGTACTATAACTCGGCCTACGAACCGCGAGCTTCGAACATACTGCAGCCCGCGCCGTGGGATCCGCTCGCCGATCTCATCACCAAGGCGCACGCCGAGGGGATCGAGGTCCACGCATGGATCGTCACCTACCGAATCTGGCGGACGGCCTGGAATGATCCGCCCTCGTATCACCTCTGGGCACAGCATCCGGAATGGGCGATGATGAGCTCAACAGGTGGGAACAACGACGGATCGAGCTACTACCTCGACCCGGGCATTCCCCAGGTGCAGGACTACGTCTGCAAGGTCGTCAAGGACATCGTCACCAAGTACGATGTGGACGGCATCAACTTCGACTACATCCGCTATCAGGGCCCTGAGTGGGGCTACAACGACATCACACGACAGCGGTTCTTCGACGAATACGGATACTGGCCGCCCACATCGTCGAGCGATCCCCACTGGAGCCAGTGGTGCGAGTATCGACGCAGCCAGATCACCGATCTGGTGCGGAAGTGCTACGTGGAGGCCACATCGATCAGACCGGGTGTCAAGATGTCCGCCTGCCTCACCTGCTGGGGCGGCCTGTACCCGCACTACGACTTCGCCAGGACCGACACATACAAGAGCGTCTTCCAGAACTGGCCTGCATGGGCCGAAGAGGGCATTATCGACATCCTGACCCCGATGGGCTACAAGGATGAGAGCTCGGCCGGATCGGCGCGCGACTACCGCGACTGGACCGACCTCGTAGTGAACAACCGACACGGCAGGCACGGCGTCAAAGGCCAGGGAGCGTACATGAACTCGATCGCTGACAGCATCATCCAGATGCAGGCGGTTCGCGACCACGGCGCGGATGGGGTTGTGACGTACAGTTACAGGTCCACCAACGACGAGGGCAAGCCGGACGCCGATTTCTACAACCAGATCAGCGCGACGGTATTCGCGTCCCCTGCCCCCGTTCCCGACATGCCGTGGAAGACAGCTCCGACCACCGGATCGATCTTCGGAACCGTCACGAACGCCGCGCAGCCGAATGATCCGATCTACACGGACTGGGTCTACAAGGCAACGGTCAGCCTCAGCGGTCCGGTCGTGCGAACCGTACAGACCGACGCGACGGGCACTTACGCCTTCATCGACATTCCGCCGGGAACGTACAGCATCACCGTCTCGAAGAGCGGTTTCCCCAGCCGGACCTACACGGGTCAGACGCTGGCGGCGGGGCAGACGCTCAGGCGGGATGTGGCACTGGGCTATACGACCGTGACGTCGCCGGCGGGAGTGGTGGTGGACGGCTGGAGCCTGCTCAGCGTTCCGTTCGAGCCTGTGGACCCCACGCCCGAGTCGGTATTCAGCGGCATAGACATAGACAGCAGGCTCTCAAGGTGGGACAATCCAACCCAGAGCCTCATCTTGTACGACTCGTGGAGTCCCGAAGCTTTCGGCGACATCAACGTCGAGAGCGGCTACTGGCTGGAGTCATCAACGGCGGGAACGATATCTTACCAGGGATATCCGAGCGCCGCGACGACGCGCGACATACCGCTCCCGAAGGCCGGATGGGCGATCATCGGCTGCCCGTTCACCAGCGAGAAGCTGTGGTCGAACACACTGGTGAGGCGCGGGACGGAGACCGTGCCGATGGTGACCGCCGCCCACACGAACGGCTGGATGAACTCAATGGGCTACTGGTGGGACACGAGCACCCGAAGCCTGTGCGACTTCGGCCTGCCTGAGGACTTCGCGCCGACCGAGACCCTTCAGCCGTGGCACGGCTACTGGGTCCAGACACACGTGGACGATATTACTCTCACCCTCCGATAATATCGATCCTGCTATCCATTCGCCTCGCAGCCCGCAGGCGGAACACCTCGGGCTGCGAGAATGTCTTACATGAGGGAAACGCGGACGGCACACGGCTGTTCGCCCCAAAAAGGAGGTAGACGAATGAGAGTTCTACTGTTGAGGTTTATGATGGCAGTACTGGTCCTTGCGCTGCTGTCACCTGCAGCCATGGCTACGGACCTCAAGATCGACGATAGCGTCCATTCCGATTGGATGACGGTGGAAGGGACGTGGCTGACCGAGACCTCATCGAGCAGCAAGTACGGCAACAACTACTTGTACTGCAATCAGAGCCCGGACGGAGCCAACTCGGTCACCTACACGCCGAGCCTTCCTCCCAACTCGGGCCAATGGGAAGTATACATATGGTACACCGCCGGTCTCGACAGGAGTTCCCAGGCCGAAGTCACCATCCGCCACGCGGGCGGCGACAACACCGTGTTCGTCAACCAGCAACAGAACGGCGGCCAGTGGGTCTATCTCGGGAGCTACTGGATGCCGCAAGGCACGTCGAGCCACGTGCGTATCTCCAACCGCGGGACGAACACGAACAAGATCGTCGTGGCGGACGCGGTCCGCTTCTACTCCAGCACGGGAGACAGACTGCCGCCGATCATCTCCGGCATCGGTGCTAACCCGGGGGCGAGATCCGCGATCATCACCTGGTACACCGACGAGCCCGCTACCTCCCGGGTCGAGTTCGGCGCTACCAGCAACTACGGTCGTTTCAGCGATCTCTGCAACGCTCTGGTGACGAGCCATGCGGTAAGCATCACCGATCTTACGCCCGAAACGCTCTACCACTACAGAGTGATCTCTATGGACGGAGCCGGCAACGAGAGAGTCTCAGAAGATGGAACGTTCTGGACCGGGCCCGAGGACAATGATCCGCCGGTGATCCAGAATGTCGTACACATACCGGGAGCGAACTCCGCAGTCATCGAATGGGACACCACGGAGCCGGCGACCTCCCAGATCGAGTACGGCGAGACTATCGGCTACGGCAACACCACCCCGTTGAAGACCCAACTGGTGAGTGAGCACCGTGTGAGCATCCGGGAGCTCAACCCGGATACCGTCTACTACTACAAAGTGATCTCGGTGGACGGCGCCGGCAATCCGGCCGTGCCCGTGGAAGGATCGTTCACTACCACCTCGGCGGACACGACCCCACCGGTGATCTCCGGTGTGAGAGTCGAGCCTCAGCCGAACTCGGCCGTGGTCCTCTGGGATACCGATGAGTACGCGACCTCGAGGGTCGAGTACGGGACTACGTCCGCATACGGCAATACTACGGCAACGGACCTCGAACTGGTCAGGGAGCATGCCGTGAGCCTGGCCAATCTCGAGCCGCTGACCACATACCACTACCGGGTGATCTCCGAGGACGGCTCGGGAAACAGCGATATGTCCGAGGATCACACGTTCACCACCCCGGCCATCGATGATATCCCGCCGGTCATATCGAACGTGAAGGCCACATCCTTCTCGGGAAGTTGTGTGATAACCTGGACGACGAATGAGGCATCGACCTCCAGAGTCCGCTTCGGGCTGACCGACGCACTCGGCATGGAGCTGACCGATGCCGATCTGGTGACCGGCCACTCGGTGACGCTGACGGGCCTTGCGCCGTCTACGAAGTACTACTACCGGGTAGAGTCCTGTGATGCGCGTGGGAACTGCAGCAGCAGCGAGATCCTCTCGTTCAACACGAAGGCGGCCGATACCACCCCGCCGACGATAACCGGGATCCATGCTGATCCCGCATCGAACTCGGCGATCATCACCTGGATGACCAGCGAGCCCGCCACGTCACAGGTGGCATACGGCCTCACCTCCGAGTACGGCTCCTCGACCATCGAGTCCGATGTTCTCGTGACGGACCACAGGGTGGTAATCACCGGTCTTCAGTCGGGTACCGTCTATCACTTCCGGGTCATATCGAGGGATGGCGAAGGGAACGAATCCGCGCCGAACGACAACGTGTTTGAGACGGAGGGTCCGGACCTGACTCCGCCGGCCATCTTCAACATCACGGTGTCGCGGAACGTGAACTCCGCCATCGTGCGCTGGCAGACGAACGAACCGGCAACGTCACAGGTGGAATACGGCGAGACTGCCGCGTACGGCAGTCAGTCGCCCGAGGACGCCGATCTCGTGACGATGCACAGCGTGACCCTGACCGGCCTGGCGACGAGCACGGTGTACCACTTCCGCGTGAAGTCGAGCGACGGCGCGGGCAACCAGAGCATCTCCGATGACCGAATGTTCTCCACATCGGCCGTCGCGCCGGAGTACCGCATGATCTGGGCTGACAGTTGGCACAACGGATTCCTCACTCCCGAAGAGACGACCAACTTCGTGAACACGGTGGCCGCGGCCAACTACAACGCGATCGTCGTCGAGGTGCGGAAGGCCGGCGATGCCTACTACCTGTCGGACTACGAGCCCTGGGCGTCGAACCTCAATCCGGCGAACTACGATGCGCTCCAGGATCTCATCAACAAGGCCCACGCCGTGGGCATCGAAGTCCACGCATGGATAGTCACGTATCGCGCCTGGCACAAGTCGTTCCCGACCCCGCCGGTGGGGCACGTATGGAGAGAACATGGACCCGGCAGCGCGAACGGCGACTGGTCGATGCGGAATGTCGACAACGGCTATGAGGAAGGCAGTAATCTGAACATCGACCCGGGAGTGCCGGGTGTTCAGGACTATATAGCCAACATCGTGAAGGACATCGTCACCAAGTACCCACAGCTCGACGGCGTCAACTTCGACTACATACGCTATCCCGGGATAGCCTGGGGATACAACGAGATAACCAAGCAGCGCTTCCAGGAAGAGTTCGGCTATCCGCCGCCGACCTCGACGGCGGATCCGAACTGGGGCGTGTGGTGCGATTACCGCAGGCAGCAGGTCACCGACCTCGTGCGGAAATGCTTCGTCGAGGCGATGCACATCAACCCGCGCATCAAGATGTCGGTCGACACCGTGGGATGGGAAGGCCCCGACCCGAGCGCCGACTACATGGGTACACCCCAGTACCAGAACGTCTTCCAGGACGCTCGCGGCTGGATGGAATCGCACATCATCGATATCAACATCCTGATGAACTACAAGCGCGAGTTCAACGCTACACAAAAGCCGAACTACCGGCTGTGGGCAGACTGGCTGCCAACAGTTGCCAATGCCACCGGGAGGCTCGCGGTCGACGGACAGGGAGTCTACCTGAACTCCATCCCCGACAGCATCACTCAGATGCGCTATTCGCGGAACGCGGGCGCGGACGGACTATGCAGCTACAGCTATGCCGTCACGAACAGGGACTCGGATCCGGCAGAGGACTTCTTCAATGCCGTCAGGATCAACCTGTACAGCCAGCCGGCCCCGGTCCCTGACATGCCGTGGAAGACGGAGCCGGCCACCGGCATCATCTTCGGAACGATAACCGATGCAGGCAACCCGGACGACGACATCTACCAAGACCGGGTGTACAAGGCAACCGTCACCCTGAGCGGTCCGATCGAGAAGACCACGCTCACAGACGCGACCGGCACCTACGCATTCCTCGACCTGCCGCCGGGTACCTACACATTGGCGATCAGCAAGACCGGCTATGAGCCGAGGGTCTTCGGCGGGATCGACGTGGCGGCGGGCGACGTGCTCCGACGGGATGCAGCTATCGAGGGAACCGCCCGGATCGTGTCCCCTCCGGGCGCGGTGAAAGCCGGATGGAACCTCATCAGCCTTCCGGTGCAACCCAAGAACCCGGATCCCTTGGTGGTCTTCGACGGCTTCTACATCGACGCCATGCTGTATCGCTGGGACAATCCCACGCAGAGCCTGATCTGCTTCTCGGAGTGGGATGAGCTGTTCGGAAGCGTGAATGTATCCGATGGCTACTGGCTGCAGACCGACACTGCCGGCGCCATCATCTATGAGCCGGCGGACGGCGATCCGCCGGCCACTCCCTCGATCCACATACCCAGGACCGGGTGGTCGATCATCGGCTGTCCCTCGACCACGCCCAGAGACTGGAACATGACCGAGGTGAGCAACGGCCTGACGACAGTGCCCATAGTGACCGCCAGGGATCTTCACTGGCTGGACACCATCTGCTACTGGTGGGAGAATACCGGCGGCAGCGGCAGCCTGAAGACTCTGGGGCTGGATGATGACTGGACGGATGCGACGGTATTGCAGCCATGGCACGGCTACTGGCTCAAGACGGGCATCGACGATCTGAGGATCATCCTGCACTGATCTCACTGGATCCCTATGCAGAGAGAGGGCCGGTGTCCCACGAGGAACACCGGCCCTCTGCGTTGTACAGGGGAATAATGCTGCTGATACGGAGCAGAGTTGAACGCACGATCGTACGCGGACGGAGGGATGACGGATGAAGATAGGAATCATCAGCGATACTCACGGGAATGTCCCATCGTGGCAGAAGGCGATGGCGCGCTTCGGCGGCGCCGAAATGATCCTGCACGCGGGCGACGTACTCTACCATCCGCCCAGGATCGGTGTCACGCCCGGCTACGATACCATGGGGCTCGTTGATCTCATCAACACCAGCCTGGTACCGATAGTCATCGCGAGAGGCAACGTCGATCCCGAGGTGTATGAGGAACTGCTCGAGATACCTGTGCTCTCACCATACGCGTTCGTCGAGATCGACGGCCTGCGCATAGTGGTCAACCACGGACACACGCTGACTCCTGAGTCGATACACCAACTGTCCGAGAGGTTCGGGGCCGACGTACTGGTCACCGGGCACACTCACCTTCCGGTGGTAGAGCAACTACACGGCATGGTCCACATCAATCCGGGCAGCCCGACGCACCCGAAGTTCGAGCGTGATGGAGTGCCGGCGCCGACCGTCGGGCTTATCGAGGACGGTGTGGTGAAGGTGGTGGAGATGGAGAGCGGCGCGGAAATCGTCTCCATGCGGCTGTAGGGACCGCGCCTCCGTGCCTGACCGACACCCGCAGGCACGGCCGCCCGGTCGCCCATTGTAGGAGCGGCTTCCAGCCGCGATCGCAGCTGGAAGCTGCTCCTACACGGTGCCATCGCAGCTGGAAGCTGCTCCTACATGGCCTGGTCGCAGCTGGAAGCTGCTCCTACGAAGACGTCACTCTTCGCGGATCGGAATCCGCTCCCATAGCCTCGGGGTTCGCGCCTACGGCTCCGCGTCGGTCGGTGGTTGCTGCTCCTCTTCAAACTCGAGGATCTTGCGGCGCTTCTGAAGGATTCGGGACCTGAAGGCCAGGATCGCAAACAGAGCCATCGCCGCCGAGACGACGGCGGTGCCCAGCGTGAACCAGCGCTGGATGCCGTGAGTCTCCCACAAGGCGCGCCGCCACTCCCGCTCCAGATCGTCCGGCTCCGTGCCCAGACTGTTGAAGCACGCGGTCTCGAACCGCATGCCGCGCTTCACCTCGGTCAGGATATCCTGGAGGCTCTCCGACGTGTACCGATCGGCGATGTACTTCACCAACGAGTAGCTCTGGGCGTACGCGATCGCCCTGCCCCTCTGATCCTCAGGGAAACGCGCGCCGATACTATCGAGTGGTAGGATCGCGCCGGTCGATGCAGCCTCCCTGAGGAGTTCAAGCTCGGCATCGCCCCAGTCATCGGACAGGTACTGCGCGAGACCCTCGTGCATCCACAGAGGGATCCGCGCCGTATTGCCGTGGAGGCGCCGTGCGATGAAGACGTGTACCATCTCGTGCGCCATCACCTGCTCGGCGTTCGCGAACACCTCCGACGCGTCCAACCTGATAACGTGAGCCTGCGCAAGCCCGACGACCGTATCGGCGCGTCCGACGCCGGTCGCGCGAGAGAACGATACTCGGTCCGGGTACAAGTAGACCGGTGTCACTCCGCCTGGAGAGAACCCCAGCTTGTCCGAGATATCGATGTACCACTTTTCGGCGGATACGGCGATTCTGGATGCAACTGAGGCGGAGCGGTCTGCGTAATAGATGATGAAGTGGCTGGTCCGCCTCACACGCCAGTCCACACCGTCAGGACGTGCATCGGCGGCGTATGGGAGCAGCGACAGGAGCAGGAAAACACCGGCGATTCTGCGAAGCATCTCGCCGGCAGTCTATCACGGTGCGCATGGGGTGTCAACCGCCGTTCCCGAAACGGCGACAAAGACCGTATTCCCGCATTTTCCTTGACAGCGCGTAGTGATGAATGCTATAAACAGTCCAGTGGGCGGAGTCACCTGATGCCGCTCACACCTTTTTTTTGTGACCGAAAGGGGCCCTATATGTTGAATCGGCGCTTAGCTGTTCTTCCCATCATGGTATTCGCACTGCTCGCCGCGAGCGTATGCCTGTGGGCAAAAGACACACCGACTCGGAAGATCGACCCACTGGATCTGAAGAACATCATGCTCGTGAAGGACGTCAAGCCAGGCATGAAGGGCTACGGCAAGACGGTCTTCCGCGGCACGAAGATCGAGACCTTCGAGGTCGAAGTCATCAGCGTGATGGAGAAGATGAACTTCGGCAAGAGCCTCATCCTCGTCACGATGAAGGGCGGCCCGATCACCGAGCGCGGGGCCAACCTGATCCAGGGGATGAGCGGAAGCCCTGTCTACATCAACGGCAAGCTGATCGGCGCATTCGCATACGGCGAAGCGTTCATCAAGGAGCCGATCGGTATGGTCACGCCGATCGAGGACATGCTCGATGCGTGGGACCCCTCGCTGCCGTCGAAGCCATCGACCTTCTTCCCGCTCGGAACCGCCGATCTCGACAAGCCGATTCCACTCGCCGGACGGGTGTTCAGCAAGGTCGCCATCGACGACGGCAAGGGCCGGGACTACGGCAGCGGCACGCTCGTGTTCCGCCCGCTCGCCGTTCCGTTCACGGTAAGAGGGATGTCGCCGCACATCATATCGATGCTCGCGGACCGACTGAAGCCGCTCAATATCGTTCCCGTCGCCGGCCCCGGCACTCCGGCTGACAAGGCCGACATGGACATCGAGCTCGAACCCGGCGCAGCGGTCGGCGTATCGTTGGCTACCGGCGACCTCGACATCACCGGCGTCGGCACGGTCACCTACCGGCGTGGGAACAGGATTCTGGCCTTCGGGCACCCAATGATCTCCAACCCCTTCATGAACGGCATGGGCGCGATCGATGCGGCGATGACGACCGCCTACGTGCACGACGTCTTCCCGAGCATCATGATCTCCAGCAAGGTCGCGTCACCGATCAAGACAGTCGGCCGCGTATTCCAGGACCGCCCGTGGAGTATCGCCGGCGAGATCGGCGCCGGACCGAAGATGATCCCGGTCACCATCCACATCGATGACAAGTCGCTCGGACGAAAGCGAGACTTCAACGTCCAGGTGCTCAACCACCCGCTCTTCGCCAGCAGCCTGATCGTCGGCGCGACGTCCGAGGCGATCTTCGAGATGCGCGGAAGCCCCGATGACGCAACCGCCAAGGTGAGGACCGAGGTCGTCGCGGAGGAGATCGGAAGCATCGTGCGGGAGAACATCTTCTTCGACCCGGTCATGATCGACATGGCGGCTACCGGAGACCTTCAGCAGATCCTGATGATGCTGGAGTACAACAGGTTCTACCCCGTCGGCGTGAAGAAGGTCGATGTCTCGGTGGAGATTGTGCCGAAACACCAGACCGCTCAGATTCAGCGCATCTTCCTGAAGGAGAGCAAGTTCGAGCCGGGCGAGACAGTCGATGTCGGAGTGGTACTGAAGCCGTTCAAGTCCGACCCGATCACGAAGATGGTCAGCATCCAACTGCCGAAGGATATCCCCCCGGGCCGCATGCCCCTTCAGGTGCGGGGCATGGCAGGCATGGGCGGACCGATGGCGATGATGGACACGCAGCAGATGGACCAGGAAGGCAGCGCCCCGGGTGGGCCGGCTCCCACAGTCGAGAACGTCCAACAGCTCATCAAGAAGTTCCTTCAGCGCGAGAAGAACAACGAACTGGTCGCGAAGGTGCTGCTGCCCAAGTCGGCCATTACCATATCCGGCGAGAAGCTGTCCGGCCTCCCGCCGACGATCTCGGACGCGATGAAATCCGCCAAGGCCACCATGCTCGGCAGCGAGCGCGAGGAGGTCAAGGTAGTCGTCCCGACCGAGTGGGTCCTCACGGGCCAGCAGCAGTTGATGATCACCGTCGAGAAGAAGAGCAAGGTCGAGAAGTCAACCCCGGGCTCCGGTGGATCGGGACCGTCGATGGCTCCTCCGGAGAGCGGCCCCGAAGAGGAGAGCGCTGGGGAAGAGTCCGGGCCCGAGGGAATGAGCCTCCTGCCGCTCGATCTCACGAGACTGAACGCCGCAACCGACACCGTGATGCTTGCCAAGGTCGAGACACCGACCGCATCGGCGTCGGCGCCGTCGAAGCCGTCGGCCGGCTCGGACGAGAGCGCCGCGAAGGACAAGGCTTCAGGTGAGGAGAAGAAGCCCGACGCCCCCAAGGCCGACGAGAAGGCGATCGGAAGAGCGCCGACCGTGTGGAAGCAGACGTCGAGAACGGAGTTCTCGCTCGGTACGATGGAGAACACGTCCGCGACAACCAAGGATGCTCTCATCCTGGCCGGCTCGCTCAAGCCGCTCTACGAATCGCCGGAGACATACGTCTGGTGCGTGCTGCCCGATGGGAACGGCAATGTCTATGCCGGGACGGGCAACCGCGGCATCATCTACAAAGTCGCGGCGGACGGCAAGGCATCGACGTTCTACGACACGACGGAGTTGGAGATCCACTCCCTTGCCAGGGACTCGAAGGGCAACGTCTATGCCGGCACGTCGCCGAACGGCATGGTGTACAAGATCACTCCCGCAGGCGTGGGGACCACTCTGCTCGACGCGGACGAGAAGTACATCGTCGCGTTGGCTACCGACACCAAGGGCAACGTATACGCGGCCACCGGCGACAAGTGCAAGGTCTACAAGATCACGCCCGACGGCAAAACCGATGTGATCATCGATTCCTCTGAGTCGTATGCTCTCTCGCTCGCCGCGGACAAGGACGACAACGTGTACGTCGGTACGGGCCAGAACGGGATACTCTACAAGATAACCCCGGACGGCAAGACTCAGGTGCTCTACGACGCCGCCGAACCATCCATATCCGCGCTGACGGTGGACAGCGAGGGCAGCCTTTATGCCGGGACCGCGCCGAAGGGAGTCGTCTACAAGCTCTCGCCGGGCGCCACTCCGAAGGTCGCCTTCGACAAGGCCGGAACGAGCATCCTGGCGCTGACGGCATCGAAGGACGGCTGCATCTACGCAGCGAACACGAACACGATCTTCCGCCTGATGGAGGACGATACGGTCTGCGCGCTTCAGAACAGTCAGGACCTGCAGTTCCTCTGCCTGGCTTCCGCGGACGGGAAGGTCTACGCCGGAACGGGAAACATCGGCTCGATCTACGCGGCTCCTGCCGGCGTTGCCATGCAGGGAACATACGAGTCGCCGGTACGCGACTGCCAGTTGTCCTCGAAGTGGGGCATGATCAGTTGGACGGCGGACGTGCCCAAGGGCACATCCCTGACCCTGCAGACCCGCACGGGTGACGTGGCAGAGCCGGATTCGTCGTGGAGCGCATGGTCTCTGCCGTACACGGCGTCCGGCGCCAAGATCGCCAGTCCGCCGGGGAGATACGTGCAGTATCTGGCGACACTGAAGACCGACGATCCTTCCGCCACTCCGGTGCTGAAGGATGTGAGCATAGTCTACCTGACCAAGAACCAGGCTCCGAAGGTGACTCTGACCAGTCCCAAGGGCGGTGAGAAGTGGGCCAGGACGAAGACGATCAAATGGACCGGCGCCGACCCGGACAAGGACACCCTCACTTACGAGGTGTTCTACTCCGACGACAACGGTCAGACCTGGAAGCCGCTCACCAACAGCGTGAAGCCGGCGGCCGAACCGAAACCGAACGAAGGATCCGACTCGGCAGAGGAGGAGACTCCCGCCGAAGAGCAGGAAGCCGCGCCCGAAAATGAGCCGGCCGGTAACGGGCCGATGAGCGCGGAAGAGGCCATGGCTCAGATGGCCGCCGAGCTCGATAAGCATCCGGAGATGCCTCAGGAAGTGAAGGACAAGATCATGGCCGAGGCAGCGCAGATGATCGAGCAGGAGGAGAAGGCTGCGGGACCGACGGCGCCCAGGGAATCCGCTCCCAAGGCCGATGCTCGGCCTGCCGAAAAGCCCGCAAACAACGGAACGAAATCCACGAGTTCCAACTGGGATACGACGAAGTACGCCGACGGCGTCTACCTCGTCAAAGTGGTGGCATCGGACAGGATCAGCAATCCCACAGATGCGCTGACCGCTGAGGCGATCTCCGAGCCGATCGTGCTGAGCAACAAGGCTCCGCGAGTCTCCGCGTTCAAGAAGACCATCACGATCCAGTCCAACAACAGCGCCAGGATCGAGGGCGTGGCTTACCACGACTTCGTGGGACTGGCCGGCGTCCAGTACAAGGTCGATGCCGACGACTGGGCGGCTGCGGCGGCGACGGACGGCATCTTCGACTCGAAGTTCGAGACCTTCGTGATCACCACCCAGCCGCTCTCGAAGGGTGATCACATCATGGAGGTCAAGGCTGTCGATCAGGCGGGCAATGCGGCCACCACGAAGGTTACTGTGAAGGTGGAGTAGCCGTCTGCAGACGGCAGACTGCGGACTGCAGCGTTCGGGACGTTGGGGCGGGAGTTATACTCCTGCCCCTTCTTGTTACTCTATCAGATCCCGGAAGCGCTGGTCCTCATCCCTGATCCGGGCGATCTCATCCGCGGTCAACTGTCGGTTGCGCGCCATATCGAACCGTGAATGCGCCAGTATCTGATCGCGCAGGAAGGTCTCCGGCGAGCGCATCAGGGAGTCGTGCTTTGCGGGCAGTTCCTCCCAGGTGATCAACCCCTTCGCGTACAGGATGCTCGCGAGCAGGTCGGCGAGCTCGTCACCCTGGAGCTCTGCGAGTTCGGCGCGAGTAAAGACATGGCCGTTCAGGTAGTCGAGCCGCAGGTCATACGGCGGATCGTCACCGAACGCTTCCGCCAGGAAGGTCGCCGCCCTCCAGTTGAGCACGATGGCTCGGCCGTGCGTGGTGTAGGCAACCTTGACCTCGACGTCGTAGATGTCGCCTTCAGCCCCGTCATCGAGGAGCACGTGGTAAGCCGCCCGGACTCGATGAGGACCGCTCGGCAGATCGAGTGTCTCCACGTCCGGCGCGGACACGGAGAGCACCCGGGCATAGAGGTTGTGCAGACGCGCGGATTCCGGGCGGAGGTCGCCGCGCACCTTGATGTAGTCGCCCTCCGCAAGGTGGAGATCTCGACCCTCGGTGCGGGCGCGCTCGTCGTCCTGCTCGCGCTGGAGGAGCTTCGGGATGTCGGTGCGGATGAACTGCTTCAGCGTCGTGAGCCAGAACTTATCGGCGGCCTCCCCGACGGCGAATTCCGACGGCTTCACCGACCAGGCGATGCCGTCGCGCCTGCGGATGTCGAGGTAGTTCCGGTCGGTCCCGTGCAGGATGTCGGACTCACGAACGGTTCTCACTTCCTCAGTGAGCGTATTCTTGATCGTGTACTGCCACCAGGGCTCGTCGTCCTCCACCAGCCGCACGCCGGTGATCACGCCGCTCGTGCGCTCCGGGCCTCCCGGGCCGTATGCGCCGGGAGGACACTCGGGATCGGGGTGGCGGTAAGCTACCATGCGTCCGGGGCTATACTTGTGGTCGTCTACCATCGGGCTCCTCTACTACCACCAGTTCGTACAAAGCTAACCGTGGCAGTATGAACTCTATACCCCCGCCGATCTCATCGTACTCCAGGTCGAGTCTCAGTGACTCAGCGCTCACTCTCGGCTCACCGGCAACCGCCACCCTGATACGGATGTCATGGAGCGGGATGATCTCCTGGATCGGCCTCTGCATGTCGCCGGTGTTATTGACTAGATGGATCAGCATCCTCGATGGGTCCGACTGCCGCCTGATCTCGACCTCGACGGTCGCGGGGCATTCGACCTCAATCGGAAGCGCCGAGTCTCCCCGCGCCCAGAGGACCGAGTCGGTGATCAGCGACTGATACTCGCTCATGCGGTACTTCGCGTAGAAGTCGCCGATGAGCCCGGGCATGTACGCAACCCTGCCCTTCCCGAAGCGGCTGGTGATGAGAGCCGGGGAGTCCGTCTCGCCCTTCAGACCGGCATACAGGCGGCCTATGCGCTCCATGAGCACGATCGGCGACTCCGCCCCGTCGGCCTTCCGCACCTGCAGGCAGTACTGAGGCCGCGCCACCAACTGACCCGCGGTGAATCGGCGGACCGCAGGATGCGCACTCTTGATCCGGACGTATTCCTCGGCGGTCGACGGAGGCATCGCACAGGCATACCCGGCGATCCCAAGCACATCGGATAGCGGATTGGAATCCCGCTTGCGCCCTCGCTCGTCATACAGACCGGTCTCGAAGTCGGCTACCAGTCCCCCACCCGACTCGACGAACGCTCTGATCGCCGATATCTGCTCGTCCGACAGACACGCGGCGTTCGGCAGGATGAGGCTCTTGTAGCGGCGGAGCCCCTCCGGGGAGAGGTCTTTGTCAAGTATCACGTCGAACGGCACATGAGAACGCGTGAGCGCCGTGAAGTAGCCGAGGTAGGAGTTGCCGTGCATCTCGTCGCAGATCTGCTTCCGGCGCTTCCAGTCGGCGATCTTCTTCCCCGTACCGAGGTCCGCGATCAGATCCTGCTCCTTGCCGCTGCCCTGATCGCCGAATATCTCATCCTCGTGAGAGATGTAGTACGTCGAGCCCTGACGGGAGTACAGGAGCGCCACATCCGCGGCAGACTCGGTGGCTGTATAGTACTCCTCATTGCGTTCCAGGAAGCCCTGGATATCCCTGACGCCCGCGAGCGCAAGGTCTCGGCTGTGATCGAGCCCGTAGTCGAACGCCGCGAGCCAGGGATTAGCCCCGCACGCGACCGTCTGCGCGATTGCAAGCTGAGCCTCGATCGGCGGCAGGGGTATGTAGTGCCAGGAACCGAGCGCGTGGTGGCTGAAGACGACGGCGGGCTTCCCTCCGGCCGTCAGATGCTTTGCGGCCGTCGCCCAGAAGTGGAGGACGTGCTGCCTCGGCCCGGGATGGAAGAACGCCTCGGCGCCGTTGAAGTCCTCATGCTCGCCCACCTTCTCGATGTCCCGTGCGACCCGCCATGCGCCGGCATGCCAACTTCCGCCGTTCAGGAAGATCACTCCGTCCGGATTGATCGACCTCATCGCTTCCCGGCAGTCGGCGAGGAACCGGGCCATCGAGTCCTCGCGGAACTCGATGAAGTCCTTCCAGGTATCGCTCGTCCAGTCCTCGACCTCGGGGATATCGGTCCCATACTCGGCTCGGAACTGCTCGCGGCAGACGGCGCAGTAGCAGCTTCCGGGATAGACGACCGGCCCGTCGAGAAAGACACCGTCGATGCCGGTCTTCATACACTCGATGATCAACTCGCGCGCCCAGTCTCTCCAGCCGCTGTTGACGCAGAACGTTGTCCCGTGCCCGTAGAGCGGATTCACGCGGCCATATGGAGTGCCGTCGGCCAGAAGCTGCTCCCAGCCGGGATGACGGTCGGCGAAATCGTACGAGAACCAGTGCATGTTCAGGTAGGCCAGCACGCTGATACCGTACTTCCGCGCATAGGGCAGATACTCACGGATCAGATCCCAGTCGCCCAGGGGCTCGTACTTCTCGAACTTCGGCGTGTTGAAGGTGGTGACGTAGCCGAGGCCCGGCGCAATGCCGAGGGTGCCGATCACCCACTCGCAGTTGATGTGCCAGTCGTCATGCTTGCTGCGCGCCAGCTCATCCAGATCGGCATGCTTCATGCGCTCCAAGGCATCGATGTAATCGAGCCGCATCATTCTGACCGGCCGTTCATACCACTTCACTTGGCTACCTCCGCTCGCTGTGGACGATATGCTCCGTGGGAGCATGCACTCATCAACGTTAGGCAGCGCCCATCCCCTGCCCTGCACGATACGAGCAGGAAGAGAAAGGGCGTCCTTTCGGACGCCCGTGGTCAGCTGCTTGGGTTGTTCAGGCTGTGGCTAGTCCATCGGCCTGTACCGTATCTTGATCGTCGCGTAGAACGGCTTGAGCTCCGGGAGCTTGATCCTGCAGTTGCCCGACGGCTTGGTCTCGATGGCAATCGGCTGGACCTTGCCGTCGATCATGATCTCGGCTGAGACCGGGAACAAGCCGTCGCCGCGCACGGTGATGTCGGTGTTCTTCTCGCCGTCAAGCGTGAAGATATTGATGTACTTCGACATGCCGTCCTGCGACCTGAACACATTGAGGCTCGAAGTCTTGCTGAACCCTCTGGCCTGGATATCCGGACCCTTGGTGCCCGTGACGACGATCATGTTGGAGAGGGTGTACATCATCTCCCCGGTGAATCCGGCCGTATCGGATGAATTGATGTAGCCGATATACGCCGGGCGGATGTTCGTCTCCATCTTGAACTGCTTCAGCATGACCGAGGGCCGCCTCGTGTTGTCCACGATCTCCTCGGCGATCACTTCCCAACCGTCGCCGTGCTTCACAGTGTAGCTGAGCGACGCGTCCTTGTCGGAGGCCATGCGGTAGGTGCCGAGCATGCCGGTGGGCGAGAACCCCGCGAACACGGGGTGCGGGTCCTTCGACTTCGCCTTGATGAATCCCGACGGCGTCGGGGCTCCCACGGTAGTGATGCCGAGTATCTCGTAGGCATCGTCGGAGATCGACTGGCCTAGGAACTTGCCGCGGGTACCGATCGCTCCGAGGATCAGCAGGTGTCCGCCGCCGTCTACGTAGGCCTTGAGGGTCTGGAGGTCCTCCTTGCACACGTAGTCGAGACCCGGAGCGACGACTATGTCGTACTCCTTGAGGATGTCCACCGTGAGCTTGTAGCCGGTCTCGGCGGAGCCGGGGATGTCGGGCTCACTTGTGGCGATGAGGTCCGTGGGGATCTTGCGCCAGTGCTGCATGATCGAGTACAGGTTGCCCACAGTCCGGAAGTGGTCCCAGTAGTTCCTGTTCCAGAACGATGCGTCCCTGTCGTACAGGATGGCCGCATGCGAATCCGGCCGCATGTCCGCGAGCCACTCGGCGCGCACCCCGGAAGTGATGCTCTTCATGTGGGCGATGAACTTCGGATCGTCCCATGCGGTCCCTGCGGTCTCCCCCTTCTCGAGCGCCGTGCCGAGGTACCCGAAGAAGCAGTATCCCTTCGCTCCACCCGACAGCGCGGCCTCGACCTGACCGATCTCGAGGTCTACCGGGCCTGTATAGCCGTTCTCCTTGCTGGAGAACCACTCGCGGGCGAACGGGATGACCGGCTTGCCCGCTCCGTCGCCGCGCATCGTCTTGACCAGGAATTCCAGATAGCCGAACCGGTTCAAGTAGAAGGCCATCTCATCGCGCGCGAGTTGCATCTCGTCCGCGGGCTTCTCGCCGGCTCGCCGGCGGGCCTTGTTCGCGCTGACCGCGTACATCCTCGGTGTGTTCACCGGCTCGGGCGTAACGTAGGTAACGTACTTGCAGGCATGGCGGGCGGAGAGACCATCTGCGTAGGAGTTGTAGGCGCCGCTGACGTTGAGGATCGATGCCGCGCCCGGCTTTGCCTCCTCGACGGCCTTGCCGTACTTCTCATAGAAACCGTTGAGCCACTCGACGCGCTTGAGGGCGTACTCCTTGACGACGGGATCGGTCCAGTTGGCATGTGCGACCGGCTTCGCGGGGAGCTTCTTCCCCGTTTCCTTCTCGAACCTGGCCTTGCAGGCGGCGCAGAAGCAGGTATCGTCCGTCGGATACGCTACCTGGCACGTGTCGAGGTAGAACCCGTCCACGTCATAGTTGGCGCCGATGTCCTTCATCATGGGGAAGAAGATCTTGTCCCAGTACGGGGCGTTCACGCAGAAGTTCTTCAGCGTGCCTCCCCAGAGGACTTCCTTCCCCTTGCTGTCGACCATGCGCCAGTCGGGGTTCTGATCCCAGGCGACGTGGTTGCTGCCGTGGAACTTGATCATGGCGCTCATGCCGCGACTTCGAGCCTCGCTGATGACGTAGCTGAGGAAGTCGTCGTTCGCCCACTGGCCGGTCTTGAACTTCTCGGCGGTCTCCAGGCCGCTGACGGTGGTCTTCTTGTAGTTGACCGTACCGTCAACGTAGAGCTCGACCTGTATCCAGACGCCGTTGATGCCGCGGGCCTTGAGGTTGTCCAGATACTTGGTGATCTTGGCCTTGTCAGCGATGCCGCCGAGGGTCGAGTCCGCCTCCCAGAGGAACGGCGGGGTCGGCGGCGCCGCATGCGCAACCATGGACAGTATGAATGCTAATGCGATGGTCACCGTGGCAAACGAGCCAAAACGGTTTCTGTTCACCATGAGCCTCCTGTACGCAGTATGTTTCCGGCCACGGGGCCGGAGTCATCTCCAATAGGCATATTCGGAAGAAAGCACGGGATTCAGGAGTCACGAGTCAAACCAGCCTGACACATTGGACGCATCAGACGGAGCCCGCGACTCCGCAGCCCCCGAGGATCGAAGCCGCCGTCTTGAGGCTGGGCAGGGATGCCTCACCGGCCCGGAACACCTGGGAGACACCACCTCTCATACAATTGTACGCACAAACGGGGGACAATGTTCGCGATCCCGCGCCCTCCTTGTGAGACTGCGGACGACAGGCCGCGGACTGCAGCAGATCGAGCCGCCAAGCGCACACATTAGACGCCCGGGATGTCGGCGGCGGTATACAATGCAGGCGGGAGTGTCACCTCACTGGGTGCATACCGGGTACCTGCCTGCCTCTTTCGCGTACTCCACGGCCTTGACGAGCGTGTCGGGGTTGACGCCGACGTAGGTCTCGCCACCGACCGCGAGCGTGAATCCCCCACCCGGCGCTCCGATGCGGATCGCGCGGTCGATCACCGGCTTGGCGGTCTCGAGGTCGTAGTAGAGGTCGCGACAGTTCAGACCGCCGGAGAACCTCGTCTTGCCGTGAAGCGCGGGTTTGGCGTTGGCGATATCACTGAAGCCGCCGATATCCATGCTCGTCAGCTTCACGTCGTTCGCGTACATCTCGAAATGGTGATCGTTCGGACCGTCGGCATGGAGCGACCGCCCCTTCTTCCCGTATCGGTCGTAGATCGCCATGTTGTACGGGAGCACCATCTCCCGGTACATCGCATTGGAGACAAACGCCGAATGGTCGTCCGCGAGGCCGATCGACTCCGTCTTGCGCCCGGAGATGCCGTCGCGCCAGTCGATCAGCCGGCAGAACGCCTCCAGCAGCTTGGCGAAGAACCGGTGGATCAGCTCGGGCTCCTCGGCCATCAGGGTGAAGATCAATTCCGGCTCGGCGAGGGCACATGCGCAACTCAGCGGCGGATGGATGCCGATCCCTCCGCCGACGGGCAGGTCGATGCCGCGCTTCTTCGCAAGATCCTTGTACTCCTCGATCCGGCGGCAGGCATCCGCGAGGCCGGGCGACTCGGCGGGATCGGGAACCTCGAACGCCTCGATCTGCTCCGGCGTTTCGAGCGCTCTCACGATCCAGGGCGAGGTGTCGTCGGGGTACTCGATCGGGAAGCCGAAGTAGAGTCCCTCCGCGATCGGGCCGAGATCGACGTGCAGACCGTAGCCGGTCCGGTCGTCCCTAAGCTCCTCGTAGGCCCACTCGAGGCCCTTGAGTTGGACCTCCATGCAGACCTCGGGATCGGTGTAGTAGTCGCGGATGTTGTAGCCGAAGAGCTTCGAGTAGAAGCTCCCGCCGGTGCTGATATGGATCGGCACGCGGTCGGGCTCCTGCCAGGATGCAGATATCCGGTAGCGCCGCTTGTTCTCCTCGATGCGGTCGCGGTACTTCTCGGGATCGAACATGTCAGTCTGCCTCCGAGTCGAAGCCGATGATCCGGGCGTTGCTTGTTTCGCGAAGGATGGCTATCAGCTTGTCGCGCACGTCCGGCGGGATGGGAAGGTATGCCCTGCCCACGGCGCTTTTCCACTCAAGAACGGTGAATCCGTACCTGCCGGGCCTCAGTCTGCTGATCTCATTCCACGACAGTGTTGATTGCAGGCCCATGGCGTCTCTCACCGTTACCGCTGACGCCTTGCACTTGAGCTCCCAACCGGCACGCACAAGCGGGACAACAAGAGATGAGGTCAAGACAAACAGGCCGACTGCGACAGGCGGCCTGAGATGATGGACTGGCAGCGCTGACGAAAGCAGGATCACCACGACAACCCAGACAACCGAGGCTAGAATGAACAACCAGCGTCTGCGGCTGTCAAGCTCCCAGGTCAGCAGTACCGGCTCCTCGGCGATCTCCCTCGGTGTATTCTCCAACTAGGCGTCCTCGCGGGTGGTGAATGAGACGGGATTATTATAGTGGCCGATGGCTCATGGGTCAACGCGATCTGGTATAATGCTATGGAATGCGGCGGCTGGACACCGCTTTGCCGAGGCGTGGCTCGACACGCCGGACTCCCTCGGTCGCCAGAGCGACCGGTCCCCCTTGGTAAGGGGGACAGCAGAGGCGCCAAGCCGCCCGGGACCAGAGCGACGCCGAGCCGTCGCACTCCATATGGACACCATGCTTCTCACGATCCTGATCGACATCCTCATACTGCTCGCGGTCGGCGTACCGATCCTCGTCCTGTACCGCAGATGGCACGCCTGGGTGGAGCGAGACCCGCATCACGTGAGGCCGGTTCGCGGGACGAAGCGTTTCGGGTTCCGGTCGTGGGCGGCGCGAGGCTTCGTGCTCGACACCCCGATCGAGCACGTGAAGAAGCTGATCGACGGCCTGCCGGAGATGCAATACGCCGAGGCGGCCGCCATAGTGTCGGTCAGAGGGCGCACGGGCAACTTCATGGCGCTGGCTCCACTGGCCGGCAAGCAGGTCTTCGAGACCGGCATCGAGACCGAGTGGATCGCCCCCGACACCGTCGATCTCCGAGCACACTCCTACGCCGACTGGCCTCTGAACGCGCTCGACAATGCGGAACTCCCCCTCAAGCAATACCAGATGACCCTCGAGCACGCGGTGCTGCAAGTCGAGCCGCACGGCGAACGGCAGACGCGCGTGAGCTATGAGCTCGAGACGCCGGGATGGGCGTACATGCTGTCCGTAGCGATCATCCTGCTGATCGGATGGGTGGCGTGGCTCGTCTGGCGCACACTGAGGCCTGTCACGGACTTCGAGACGCTCAATCTCGCAGTCATGGCGGTGCTGACGACGCTGGTACTCACGCGGGTGACGGAGGTCCTGCGCCTGCAGAGCATCGGGCTGATGGACAGCATCGTGCGCACCTTCGGGCCGCCGGTGCGGCAGAAATGAAAAGGAGCAGGCCAACCGGCCTGCTCCGATCCGGTCCGATCTCGGTATGCGGTCCTAGTAGTTCGGCACGTTCGTGCTTGTGCCCGGAGGGGTAGTCATCGTGCCCTGAGGCGTCACGATGATCACCGTCTCCGTCCCATCGCGCTCCCACGGCCATGCGCTCACATCCATCACATCATCGGGATCGATGTTGCGATCCATGGCGATCTGGGCAAAGGTCATGCCCTGGACTCTGGTCATCTGCAAGATGTCGCCGACGCGCTCACCGGTGCGCTGCGAGATGTTCGCGGCAACGGCGACTTCGCGCCAACTGTAGCCGGAATTTCTGAAGCGCTGCCACTGAGTGTAGGTGATCACGCGCGCGCCGTTCGGCCGGGTCAGGTAGAAGTTCGGAACCATCATGCTGGTACCCGGAACCAGCTCCTGCCGAGCGCCCGCAATTGCGATTCCCGGCGCCGGAGTCAGGAGAGAAGCCACCGTGGTGTTGCACGTGCTGGCAAGCTGAGCCAGGTTGGCCCCGGACTGCATATACTCCTGAGCAACCTGCTGAAGCGACCGGTCGCACTGTGCGGCGATGTTCCCGACCAGGTTGATGTCCCTGTAGGTCAGCCCCTGCATTCGCAGGGCCATCACCTGCTGGTTGGTCATGTTGAACCGCTGCATTGCAAACTGACGCTGGAGCGACTCATCCGGCGGAAGGATTGCGACCCTGTCGAAGTCGTTGCTCGCAACGTCGTTGCCTGGCAGATTGCCGAGCGCCACGATCCTGTCGGGAAGCGGGTTCATATCGTTTGCGGGCTCCACGGACACCGCGACGGCGTCCCAGGGGCCGGTGTCACTGAAGGCCGTGAACGTCATGTCGGCGCTGAGGAAGTTGCCTTCGAAGACACCCAGGCTCTGCCTCGCGTTGCTCTGGTTGTCTATCAGCCACGCCTGATAGACCGAGTCTGACGGGGGCAACTGGTTCATGCGGGCGTTCAACTCCAGATGGGTGTGAGGAGTCACGCCGCCGTACGTGCCGGTAATGGTGGTGGCCGTACCGGATATGCCCGAGTTCTGAACCGACCCCAGGTTCACATTGTTCACATCTGCGAATACTGCTCCTGACAGCATCAGCAGAACTGCTACTGCGATTGCGATTCTCATCCTCTTGCTGCCTCCTCTCAATGCTCTCTTACCTCTGAGTTGCATTGTACTCGTACGATCGTACCGGCGTCCGTGCCGGTGGTACGGACACCTCTCCGGGAACTATCCCTGGATCTCGATCTTCGTCTCCCTGGCCTGGGCTTCTTCGGCCTTCGGAGCGGTGATCTCCAGAATGCCGTCGCGGAAGCTCGCCCGCACCTGATCGCGGTTTATGGCAGACGGCATCGGGATCGTGCGGAAGAACCTGCCGCTTCTCATCTCACGGCGGAAGTATCCTTCTTCCTTGGCCTCCTCCTCACGCTTGAACTCGCCCCTGAGGGATATGGAGTCCTCAGTTGCGGTAACCTCGATATCTTCCTTCTTGAGCCCCGGTACCTCTGCTCTGACTATGATGCTGTTGTCCTTCTCCAGGACATCTACCGCCGGACACGCGCGGACCGCCTCCATCGGAGCGAATATGCTCGGTATCGCCATGCTCCCGAACAGCTTGTCCATGTCCTCACGCATGCGGCGCAACTCACTGAAGGGTTCCCAACGTGCAAGACTCACTACCGTACCTCCTGTTGCAGGTTCCGCTCCTGATGTGTGGGGATGCGGGATTCGAAACTACGAAAGATAGTCCCATGTTTCCGCTTCCTGATACCCTGCCATCAGAAAGCGTTAAACCACGGGCAAGCGTGTTCGGACGATACGGAGGCGAGCGTGGGAAGCCACTGTTTTCAGGGCGGAGGATGCCCTTCAGGAGCACGCAGGCTCAGGGGATCAGAGCCACTTGATGCGCTTGAAATAGTAGAGGAGACCGGCTGTGGTGACAGCCATCAGACCAAGGGCAAACGGATATCCGTACCGCCACTGGATCTCGGGCATATACTCGAAGTTCATGCCGTAGATGCCGGCGATGACGGTGTTGGTGGCCAGCACGATCGCACCGACGGTGAGCGTCTTCATGATGCTGTTGAGCTGGTTGGATATGACCGTCAAGTAAGCATCGAGCGCACCGGTCAGGATGTCGCGGTAGGTGTCGATGGTATCCACGATCCGGAGAGTGTGGTCGTAGACGTCGCGCAGATACGCGATGTCGTGCTCTGCAAGCAAGGGCTGATCGCGCCGGGACAGAGTATTGAGCACGTCGCGCAGAGGAGTCGCGCTCCGCCGCATGAAGAGCAGCGCCCGCTTGAGCCGGAATATGCGCTCCACGGACGACCGTTCGCCGCTTCGGAGCACATCGTCCTCCAGAGCGTCGAGTTGATCATCCACCTGGTCCAGGATCGGAAAGTACGAGTCTACCAGACTGTCGAGTATCTGGTAGAGCAGCATGCCGATCCCGTCGCCTGCGCTTGCCAGGCCCTGCCGCCACATCTGCTCGCTCCGCGAGAGGATCTCCATCGGCTGCCGATGCAGAGTGATGATGTAGTTCCGTCCCACGAACAGGACCAGTTCCTTCGCGGAGACCTCGCCCGTACCGGCGGTGTAGTCGAGCGCATGGGTGACGATGAAGTAGTACCCGGGGTACTCGTCCACCTTGGGGCGCTCGTGGGGGGTGTAGTAATCGTCTATCGCCAGAGGATGGAATCCGAACTCCTCGGCGATGAAGTCGATCTCTTCGCGGCTGGGATCGAGCCCGTCGAGCCAGACTATGGTATCCGGCTGAGCGATCAGATCGCTGATGGTGTCCAGATTCTCGATCTCACATGTACCCTTGTCCGGCTCGTACGCGATGAGTGTGAGCATTCGCTAAGATTGCAGACTCAGACCGCAGACTGCGGACTGCAGCAACGCCTTTCCGATGCCTGCGGTCTGTCACCGATTCCGAGCGACTTTCACCATGCTGGGACGCACGACCTTGTCGCCCAGGGTGTAGCCTTTCTGGAACTCCTCGATGATGGTGTTGTCGGGATACTCATCGGTATCCTCGCCGATGACGGCTTCGTGAAGATTGGGATCGAACTCCTTCCCGACTGCCTCTATGGGCTGCACACCCTCTTTCTCGAGGAGGTCCTGGAGCTGGCGCAGGATCAGGATGACTCCCCCGTGAAGGGCATCGAAGTCACCGATCTCCTCGGCTGCCTTGATCGCGCGGTCGAAGTTGTCAAGGATCGGCAGCAGGCGGATGATGATATCCTCGGTGGCAAACTTGCGCGCCTGATCGAGCTCCTCCTTGGCGCGACGGCGGAAGTTGGTGTACTCCGCCAGGGTTCGCAGGAAGTTCTCGTGCTCCTCGTCGGCGCGCTTCTCGGCCTCTTCGCATCTGAGCCTGAGATGCTGCACATCCTCCGGCAGGACGCGCTCGATCTCCGCCTCAGCGACGACGTCCGCCTCGTCCGGGGACTCGTGGAATACTTCGGACGGAACCGAGCCGGTGTCTATCAACTCCTGGTCGCGCCGCTTCCGGGCGTCGGTCTCCGGCGCGCCGAGTACTTCATCTGAGTCTGCATCAATCTTTCGCTTCTCTGCCATGGGGAAACCTCAACGAACAAGTGATGCGTGATTCGTGACGAGTGATGAGTGATGAGTGAAGGGACCGGCCGATCACGCATCACGAATCAGCCTTTTCTCCGGTCTTGCACTTGATAATCGTGTTGATCCGCAGGATCGCTTCGGCGATCTCGGCGGCGGCTCTCAAAGCATGGACCTTGACCTTCGCGGGATCGACTACGCCGATCTCGAGCATGTCCGATACTTCGCCGGTATCGCAGTTCACCGCGAGGCTGCTCTTTCCCTCCACGGCCTGGGCGGCGATGACATCCTCGACCTTCTCAAGCGGATTGAAGCCGGCGTTCGTGACGATCTGGCCGAGCGGACGTTTGAGGGCCTCGGCGACGGCATCCACACCGTAGGCGGCCATGCCCTTGACCCCGTCGCGCATGGCGGCGACTTCGCGGGAGGCGGCAATCTCGATCGCGCCTCCGCCGGGAACGATTCCACCGGCGACCACCGCCTGCACCGCGGCGGCGGCGTCTTCGGCGATACGCTCGCGCTCTTCTTTGACTTCACGGGTCGCCGCGCCGACTAGGATAGTCGCGGCCGGCTTGCCCGCACCGCCGATGATACGGATGTGCTCCAGCCGTTCGTCTTCGTATACCCGCTCGCATTTTCCAACAAACTTTCCCAGCTCCTCGATCGGCTTCCTAAGCCCCGTGCGCTTGATAGTCCGAGCGCCGGTATGCTCGACGATCCGCGCGATGTCCTTTGACGACGCGCGCCGGATGACAAGCACTCCCTCGTCGGTGAGGATATCCTCAGCCGCATCCGCCACCGCCTTGTGCACGACTACGAGGCCGATGCCGAGATCGATGAGCTTGCGCAGGTCGTCCCGAAACTCGTTCTGGAGCTGGACGTACCGCGCGAATCCGGACTCCGTGCCGAGCGCATCATCCTCGACCATCTCCGGCTCGAGCGCATCATCGACGACCAGGACACGAACGTCGTCGAGCGACCGCGGCATCTGGCGGTTCATGCGCTCCTTCTCGATGATGAGCCCGGTGAAGACCTCGTTCTGCGCTCCCTCACGGGCAACCACGCAATCGGCGAGCCTGAATGCAGGATCCTTGAGCTTCTCCTCCCCGACGAGCTGCGCGGCGCGAACGACGAGATCGGCTATGTCGATGCTCTCGCGCCCGGAGACGAACGCCGCCTGCCAGAGCAGCGGATCGTCCCAGCCGGAGATCGGCCTGGCAGCCGATCCGACAACCTCAAGCGCCTTGCGGATGCCCATCGAGATGCCCTCGATCACCTTGGTGACCGGCACTCCGCGGGCGACCTGGCTGACGCCCTCTGCGAGGAGCGCGCTTGCCAGCACGGCGGCGGTGGTGGTGCCGTCGCCGACCTCCTCGTCCTGCGCCTTGGCGGTCCTGATGAGCATGCGGGCGGCGGGGTGGTTTGCCTCGACCTTGTCGAGGATCGTGCTGCCGTCGTTCGTGATGGTGACGTCGCCGAACTTGTCCACCAGCATGCAGTTGAGGCCCTTGGGACCGAGCGTGCCTTCGACCGATGACGCGACCGCGCGAACCGCCCCGGCGTTCGAGAGGAGCGCGGCCAGCCTCTCATCGACATCGGCGGCCTTGCTGACCTGTTTGACGTTCTGACTCATGGTTGGTATCTCCGGGGCAATAAGTAATGAGTAACGGGCAAGGCGAACTCGCCTTACTCGTTACTCATTATTCGTTGCGCCTTATTGCGCACCTCAGCCGAGGCCGAGGTTAACAAGCATTTCGCTGAGGTTCGACGCCATGAACCTCACGGCTCCGACCGCGCGGCGGTAGTCCATGCGAGTCGGTCCGATGACTCCGATGCTCCCCACTACTCTGTCGCCGACGGAGTAGCGCGCGGTGACGAAGCTGCAGTGCTGCATCTCCTCGAGTTGGTTCTCGCTGCCGATGATGACGACCACATCCGGCCCGAGTAGCGCCTTGCTGAGCACCTGATAGAGCGCCTTGCGCTGTTCGAGCGCGTTCAGCAGAGCGGCGATCCGCTCACCCTGATGAAACTCCGGCTGGCGAAGAATATTGCCCGCGCCGTCCATGTAGATCTCATCATCCTCGGCGGCGATCAGCGCCTGGCGAACCGTCTGAACAACCTTGCCGTACACGTCCTTCAGCGCGGCCAGCTCCCTGGGAAACGGCCCCTGCCCTTGAGCGACGACAGTGCTCGATTCGGCTCCCTGGAGCCTCTCGTTGGCGAGGTTGCTCAGCGCCGGCACGTCGGCGGGTTTCAGCGAGCCGTCGTACTCGACGAACCTGTGGCTCACGTGGCCGGTATTCAGCACCGTGACGACAAGCAGCTTGCCGGGACTGACGATCGAGACGATAACGTGCCTGACGGTTACGGCGTCGGTCTTCGGCGGAGTAGCCACGGATGTGCACATCGTCAGGGAGGAGAGTATCCGGCAGGTCTGCTGGACCAGTTCCTCGACCTCCGTCTCGCAATTGTCGAAGCACTGGCGGGCCAGGCCGCTCTCGCGCGAGCCGAGCCGGGGGGTGGGCATGAGGTTGTCCACATAGTATCGGTAGCCCAGGTCCGACGGCACCCGTCCCGCGGACGTGTGAGGCTGTCGCAGGTATCCGAACTCGGACATAGCCGCCATCTCGTTGCGGATCGTGGCCGGCTTCACTCCGAGGTTGTACCTCTGAGCAAGCGTCTCAGATCCGACCGGTTCCGCGGTGGCGACGTAGTCGTGGACTATGGCTCCGAGAATCCTGCATTTCCGTTCGCCCAGCTCCATAGAACACACCTCCGGACGAGAACGAGATCGGTGGCTTGGCCGGCGATTCGGTCGATCCATCCGACCGGTTCTACAGCGAAAGTATAGCATCGAGGGGGTCCGGTGTCAAGGATACGGCGCCTGTATCCGCCCGCCCGGAGAGCGTACCGGCGCCCGCGAAAAAGGCCGGCGGATGTACAAGAAACTGCTAAAGTTACCGGGGCAACCTGTCGAGATATGACACGGAGGACGGAAAACGTGATCCAAGGACTACAGGTTTCAGCAGCAGGAATGAAGGCCCAGATCGACTGCCAGGATGTCATTGCGAACAATCTGGCGAACGTCAGCACTTCGGGCTTCAAGCGCTCCAGCGTGAGCTTCATCTCATTCGACACTCGCTTCCGGGAGGCCGTTCGCAATCCAATAGCGCCCGAGCCGCCCGGCGCGCCCTGCTCCATGCCGATGTTGATCGCCCGGCAGGATGTCCGACCGGGCGTGATGCAGGACACCGGCGTGCCGACGAACCTGGCGATCAATGGAAGCGGCTCCTTTGTCGTGAGCACTCCGAACGGCGAACGGCTCACTCGGTGCGGCAACTTCGCCCTCGATTCGGCCGGCCTACTGATCACCTCCGAGGGCTTCCCGGTTCTCGGACAGGGCGGACCGATCTCGATCACCAACGCCAACTGGACCATCGATGCGGACGGCAGCGTGAAGATCGACGGCGCGGTCGTCGATCGACTCCGGATCGAGTCGGAGCCCGGCGTTCCCGTCCCCGGCGCGGAGGCCGGCATCCATCAGGGCCGGCTCGAGGGATCGAACGTGAACGCGGTGCAGGAGATGGTCACGATGATATCCGTGCTCCGCGCTTACGAGGCAAACCAGAAAAGCGTCCAGACCATAGATCAGACACTCGACAAGGTCATCAATCAGATGGCCAGGTATGCGTAGGAGGGCTTAGGGCATGATTAGATCATTGTGGACGGCGGCTACCGGAATGGCCGCCCAGCAGTTGAATATCGACGTTATCTCGAACAACCTCGCCAACGTGAACACGTCCGGCTTCAAGAAGAGCCGCGTGGACTTCCAGGACCTTCTGTACCAGACGCTCAGGCCCGCGGGCATCGCCGAGGCGCAGGGCGTCCAGGTCCCGACCGGCGTCCAGGTCGGACTCGGCACCCGGGCCGCTGCGGTCTCCAGGATCTACACGCAGGGCGACTTCCAGCAGACCGAGAACCCCCTGGATCTCGTCATCGAAGGCGACGGGTTCTTCCAGGTGCTGATGCCGAGCGGCTCCACAGCCTACACTCGCGACGGCACGTTCAAGCTCGACGCCCAGGGACGGATAACAACGTCCGACGGCTACCCGCTGGATCCTGAGATCGCTATACCGGCCGAAGCAACAGACGTCTCGGTCGGCGCTGACGGCACCGTATCCGTGATACTCCCCGGCCAGTCGGCCCCACAGGAACTCGGGCGCATCCAGATCGCCAAGTTTGCGAACCCGGCGGGCCTTAACAGCCTGGGACGCAACCTGCTGCAGGTCTCGGCAGCGTCGGGCGATGCGATCGTCGATGTTCCCGGTATGAACGGCCTCGGCACGATCGCTCACGGGTTCATCGAGATGTCCAACGTCAAGGTCGTTGAGGAGATGGTCAATATGATCGTTGCCCAGCGAGCCTACGAGGTCACGTCGAAGGCCATCCAGACGGCCGACGAGATGCTGAACATTGCCAACAACCTGAGGCGGTAATCAACGATGTTCTCCCGGCGCATACAACTGATCGCGGTCCTGATCCTCGTCCTGGCGGCAGCAGTCACGGCCGCTCCTAAGGTGACGGTGGTGGTGAGGCCGGCATCCGACGTGGCGGGCGCAAACGTCACCCTCGGTGACATCGCGTCGTTCCAGGGCGCCGATGCGGATCAGGCGAAGCGGCTGGGAGTAGTGCCCGTGTGCACCTCCCCGCTTCCCGGCAAGGCTCGCAAGATCACCGACGACCAGGTGCTCACCGCCATGAGGCGTGCTGGAATCGCCGCCGAGACGGTCGGCCTGCTCTGCCCTCCCGAGTTCGCGGTGGTCCGAATCTCCGCTACTGTCGGCAGCGCCGATCTGGTCGAAGCGGTCCGGCAGTACGTGGTTGATGCCCACTCCTGGCCCGGAACGGTCTCGGTGGAGGCCGCCATCCCACCGGCCGATCAGGTGACGCCGTCGGGCAAGCTTGAGCTGAGAATCAAGGCCGGAACGACCACTGTCCGCAAGGGAAGAAACAGCATCCCGGTCGAGATAGTGATCGACGACAAGGTATACCGCACGGTGCAGGTGTCGGTCATGGTGAAGCTGGTCGCTTCGGTAGCAGTGGCGGCAAAGCCGGTGGCTCGGTCGGAAGAGATCAACTCCGCCAACGTCACCATGCAGGAGCGAGACATCACCATGCTCCCCGACGACGTGCTGACTGAGATGCCGGAGACCGGCTGGACGGCGTCCATGCCGATCTCGGAAGGCTCGATACTCCGCAAGTCGTGGGTATCCGCGCCGCCGGCCGTACGATCGGGCGACCATGTACTCGTCGTGGTGAGCAGCGGCTCAGTCAAGATCACTGACAAGGGCATGGCGGCACAAGACGGGCGTGTCGGAGACAAGATCAAGGTCCGCCTTTCCGGCGAGAGACGTGAGATCCGCGGAACGGTATCCGGGCCTGGGCTTATCGAGATCAACATCGGCAGGAGGAAGTAACGATGACATACCTTCGCATCACAATCGCAATCATCGCGCTGGCACTGGTCGGCTCAACGACGGCGGCGGACTCGCTCTGGAGTCCGAACTGCAGGAACCTCTGCGCTGACCTGAGGCCGAGCCAGGTCGGCGATCTGGTAACCGTGCTCATCGTCGAGGAGGCAGTCTCCTCCCAGGAGGCCAGCACGGACCTGAGGAAGAGCACAGATCACAGCAATGATGCCGGCGTGGGACCGTTCATCAAGCTCCTGCCCGAGATAGGCTTCCGCTCCGGTCAATCAAGCTCAGCCGCGGGTCAGTCCACAATGAGCAGCAAGTTCGTTACCCGACTGGCCGCGACCGTCACGAGGGTCATGCCGAACGGAAACCTGGAGATCCGGGCCGAGCGCTCGCTCAACATGAACGGCGAGAAGCAGGCCGTGATGCTGACCGGACTCGTTCGTCCGCAGGACATCGCCTCGGACAACTCGGTGCTCTCCACCAGCCTGGCCGACGTGAAGATCGACTACATCGGCAAGGGCCCGAACGGCAGACGCCAGCAGGAAGGCTTCATCACCAAGATCCTGAGCTACCTTTTCTAGTGGAGACCGGAACCATGCGCAACATGAGATACACTGCAATCCTGATAACAATCGTACTGCTCGTACTGACGTCGGCGGCATGCGCCGACCAGAACGTGAAGATCAAGAATATCGCAAAGATCGAGGGCGCGAGGAGCAACCAGCTCTTCGGCTACGGACTGGTCATCGGCCTCGACGGCACCGGCGACACTCAGCAGGCCCTGTTCACCGCGCAGTCGGTGGCGAACATGCTGCAGAAGTTCGGGATCACCGTGCCGGCCGACAAGCTCAAGGTCAAGAACGTGGCCGCCGTCATAGTGACCGCCGACCTCCCGCCGTTCGTGCGGCCGGGATCGAAGATCGACATCAACGTCTCGTCGCTCGGAGATTGCAAGAGCCTGCAGGGAGGCACACTCCTGCAGACACCGCTTCAGGCCGCGAACGGACAGGTCTATGCGGTGGCGCAGGGCAGCATTTCGACCGGCGGATTCACCGCAGGCACCGAAGGCACCAAGGTCACCAAGAACCACACGACCGTCGGACGCATACCGAACGGCGCGATCATCGAGCAGGCGGTCCCGACCACGCTGACCGACGGCGACTCGATACACATTCTGCTCAACAACCCCGAGTTCACCACCGCCGTGCGGGTGGCACAGGCGGTCAACGATAAGCTCGGCGTCGGAAGCGCGAGGGCGCTCGATGCCGCCACGATCGAAGTCCAGGCTCGGTCGCAGGACGTCATCGGCCTCATCGCCGAGGTCGGCGAGTTGTCAGTCGTCGAGGCCGCGATCGCCAAGGTGATCGTCAACGAACGCACCGGCACGGTCGTGATCGGCAGCGACGTCAAACTGTCACCCGTGGCGCTTACCCACGGCAGTCTGAGCATCGAAGTCGCCACCGAGACCCAGGTATCTCAGCCGAACCCGCTCTCCAAGACCGGATCGACCGAGGTCGTCGAGAACACGACCGTCGAGGCGCGCGAGGAGGGACACCGGATGGTCAACCTCCAGCCGGGCACCACTCTGGGCGAACTGGTGCGGGCGATGAACGAACTGAAGGTCACGCCGAGAGACGTGGTCGCGATCCTGCAGGCGCTCAAGCAGGCCGGCGCGCTGCATGCCGAACTCGAGATCCTGTAAGGAGCGTATGGGCGATGCGTATCGAGAACACGACGGCCGCGGCTCCGGCGGCACAGACGAGGACCGGCTCAGACGATCCGAAGCTGAGGAAGGCCTGTCAGGACTTCGAGGCCCTGTTGGTACGGCAGTTGCTGTCCAAGATGAGGTCTTCGATACCGAAGAACGACCTGTTCGGGTCCAGGGACAAGGAAGAGATATTCCAGGGCATGCTGGATGAGGAGTACGCCAATCAGATCTCAGCGAGCGACTCCCTGGGACTCGGCGAAATGCTCTATGCCCAGCTCTCGACGATGAAAAAGCGCTAAAGTATCCGCCGGAAATGTCGAGAAGTATAGTGGAGATCAGCGGCAGCCGCCAACCCGACTGCAGGAGATAGGTACGACCATGTATGTCAGCAACACACAGATACATAGAGTCATGGAGCTTCACCTGCACAAGGTGTATGCAGCCCAGCCGACGGCCGGCGCCAATGCCGTATCCAGGGCTGATAAGCTCACGATCTCGAGGCAGGCAACAGAGATGCACCAGATCAAGCAGGCTTTAGTCTCGCTGCCGGATACCAGAAACGACGTGGTAAGCGACCTCAGAGAGAGGATCTCTTCCGGCGGCTACGAGGTCAGCGAGCAGCAACTGGCTCAGAACATCTTCTCCTGGGCGATGGACGGCAGGCTTAGCAACTAGGAATACTCATGGACGCCACTACTATTAGAAATGAGTTGATCACCGCCGCGCGGTTCAGACTTCAGAGATTCCGGGATCTGGTCTCGCTGGCCGAAGAGCAGCGCGCCATACTCCTCGAACGGCGGCACGATGATCTGCCGGAGAACCTGAGGAGACACGATCCTCTGCTGATCGAACTGGCGAAGGCCGAGAAGCGTGAGGAATCGCTGCTGGCCATGCTCTCCGAAGCGGAGACCGAGGCAGGCGGCTCTGAGGAGTTCGAGGCTGCATACGGCAAGATCAATGAGGAGACCAGAGATCTTGCGCGCAGACTCCAGCCCCTCGTGGCGGGCAACACCCAGCTACTGAAGACGATGATGGAATACGTGCAGTTCTCCATCGACGTCATGTTCAAAGTCATGAGCGAGCAGCAGCCCTTCGATCGCACTGCCGATATCGGTTCGGCTGCTCTTCTGCTCGACAGAAAGGTCTAGTCGGAGGCCCACAGTGTCATTCCTGGGACTCGACATCGCAATAAGCGCTCTACGCGCCAATCAGTACGCACTGAACGTCACCGGCCACAATATCGCCAACGCCAGCACTCAGGGCTATCACCGCCAGGAAGCAGTGTTCCTGCCCGGCACGATGACCTCGGGGGGCGCTACGACCGGCCAGGGCGTTCCGCAACTCGGCACGGGCGTCGTGATCGAGACGGTCAGACGGCTGCAGAGCGGGCACATGGACAGCCAGATCAGGCACATGAGCCAGTTCCTCGGCTCGTGGTCGGCACGCGGAGAGAGCCTCAAGCAGGTGGAGTCCATGTTCGGAGAGCCCGGCGGATCGGGACTGTCCAACGTACTGAACAGGTTCTGGAACGCATGGGAAGAGCTGGCGTCGAACCCTGAGGACCCGTCGGCGCGCATAGGCGTGGTGGAGTCCGGCGTAACACTGGCCGACCGATTCCGCACGCTGTACGACGGCCTGTACGAAGTGCAAGTTCAGGCGGATCAGGCCATTGAGAACGATGTGATGAGGATCAACACCCTGGCCCATCAGATTGCGACGATCAACCAGGAACTGATCCGGGCTGCATCCGGACAGATCTCGCCGAACGATCTGCTTGACCGGCGAGACATTCTCCTCGATGAGATGTCGAAATTGGCGCGCATACAGACGTTCGGAGAGGGCGGCGGAGACTTCATCGTCTCGATAGGCGGCAAGGCGCTGGTCCAAGGGAGTCATGTGACAGAGATAGCGATAACCAAGGGCCCGGATGGCTGGTCCCAGTTGACCCACTCCGGCGACGGATCTGTCTTCGAGCCCGAGGGTGGAAAGATCATGGGCCTCATCCAGACTCGCAGCGTCACGGTCAAGAGCTATATGGACTCACTGAACGCAATCGCCAGCACGCTGGTGGACCGGGTCAATGCGCTGCATTCGACGGGCGTCGACTCGAGCGGCAATCCCCTTGGGGAGTTCTTCGTCGCCGGCACCGATGCATCGAGCATCCGCGTAGATCCGGCGTTGATCGCGTTGCCGTCCAAGCTGGCCACGTCAGCCACAGGCAGGGCCGGCGACAACCAGCTTGCACTGGACATCGCCGGCATCAAGAACGAAGTCCTCATCGACGGCACAACGATCGGTGCAGCATACCACAACCTGGTTGTGCACATGGGCGCCAACTCGCAAGAGGCAATCACGCAATACGAGGTGCATCAGGTGTCCCTGGACTACCTGAAGACTCAGCGCGAGTCGATGGCGGGAGTATCGCTCGATGAAGAGATGATCAACATGGTGAAGTTCCAGCAGGCCTACAATGCGGCAGCGCGCATAGTGAGCGTGCTGGACGAGATGATCGATACGGTCGTCAACCGGATGGGGGTGAGGTAGTCGGATGAGAGTCACAATGTCCATGCTGTCCGAAAGGCTGCGGTTGAATCTCATGACCAGTTGCGACGAACTGCTGAAGGCCCAGCACACGGCGACGACGGGCAAGCGGATAAGCACGCCGTCCGACGATCCGATAGGAGCGGGCAAATCGCTCAGTCTGCGGTCGGTGCTGTCGTCGATCGATCAGTATGCGCGCAATGTGGATGTGGCCAACAGCCAGCTAAGCGTCACCAGCGCCGCAATGGATTCCGTGGTCGCATCCGTCCAGCAGTTGAGATCGCTGGCGCTGTCAGCGGCAAGCCCTGCGCTGACCACGGAGGCCAGAAGCAACCTCGCGATACAGATAGATCAGATCGCCAAGACGCTGGCAACGACCGGCAATATGCAGCACATGGGCAAGTACATCTTCGCCGGAAGCAGGAGCGACGCCGCACCGATAGTGGAAAACCCTGCCGGCACACCTCCGTACCTCTACCAGGGTGACAGCAGCCAGATGAGCATCCGCGTGGGTGCGGACTCATACGTGGCAGTCAACGTGACCGGAGACAGGGTGTTCAACATAGGCAGCATATCCGCACCGGGTGCGCCTGATATCTTCACGACCATCGGAACACTGAGGGACGCGGTGCTGGCGGCCGATATTACGACGATCTCCGCCCAGTTGGGCGATATCGATCTGAATCTCAGCAACATGATCGCCACCCGATCGCAAGTCGGAGAGCGGCTCAGGAGGCTCGACCAGAGCAGAGAGGCGCTGCTGGATGCGAAGACCAGCACCAGTGAACTGCTCTCGCTCAATGAAGACGCCGACCTGGCCGAGGCATTGGTAGCCCTCCGCGTGCGTGAGAACGTATATGAGGCCGCAATCGGCACGGCCACCAGGCTTCTTAGCGTATCACTCGCCGAAATGTTGAAGTAAAACCCACTAAGGAAGGGGTCAGTAAGCTATGCGCATTGGTACTACCAGATTTGGAACTATCGAGATTGCAGAGGAATCGATAGTCCACATGCCCGACGGAATGCTCGGATTCGAGTCCGTGAAGCGTTTCGTGCTGCTGGAGGATCGCCCGGATACGGCATTCAAGTGGCTCCAAGCTGTGGACGATCCTGCCCTCGCGTTCATCGTGGTCAACCCCATGGAGTTCTTCCCGGACTACGAGATCGAGCTCTCGGACAAGCAGGCGGAGACGCTCGACCTTGAGGATCCGAGTGAGGCGGTCATGCTGACGACAGTCACCATCGGCAGCGATGGTCGAGTCACCACCAACCTGCTCGGGCCGATAGTCATGAACTCGCGCACCCTGCAGGCCAGACAGATAGTGCTGCAGGATGACCGATATGGATCCAAGCACGTGATCTGCGAGTTGCCTCGAGTCGACTCGCAGCCAAGACAGGCAGAAGCAGCCTGACAGGGAGGGTAGCAGGATGCTCATTCTATCCCGAAAGATCGGTCAGCATATCGTAATCGGCGGCGGGATCGAGATCACGGTTGTGGACGTGCGCGGAGAGCAAGTGCGCCTGGGCATAACCGCGCCACGGAGCGTGGCAGTGCACAGGAAGGAACTGCTCGAGCAGGTTACGGCCGAGAATATCGAGGCGGCGGCGAGCGCCCTGAACGGCAACAACGTCCTGGGCGAGATGATGCCTACTCGGAAGACCAAGTAGCCTAACATCTTCGACTGCCACAAGGCGCGGTCGATATCACGATAACCGAAAGGAGCGTGATCGAATATGCGCATTATGGGTGTGGCACATCCATAGAGGATGATGTCGCACACCCGGTGAGTATTCGGCCCGTGAGTAGGAAAAAAACATTACCGGTGGCGGGACCGAATGTGGAATAAACAACCGGTAAAACTACAGGGGCATCGTGCCCCCGCTCCGAAAGGACTCGGAGTAGTCGATCTCAAGGAGGATCTGTAGAAATGTCACTACGCATCAATCTGAACTCAGCAGCATTGAGCGCACACCGTCAGTTGCAGAACACGGACAAGGCCCTCGGCGTGTCCATCGAGAGACTGTCTTCCGGTTTCCGGATCAACCGCGCTGCGGACGATCCCGCCGGACTGGCGATCTCCGAGAATCTGCGTGCCCAGGTCAGCGGCCTCGCCCAGGCTATCTCGAACTCGAGTGACGCCGTCAACCTGATCAAGACCGCAGAAGGAGCGCTGACAGAGGTCCACTCCCTGCTCCGCACCATGCGCAACCTGGCTGTGCACGCGGCCAACTCCGGCGCGAACGACTCCACATCGATCGATGCTGACGAGACGCAGATGGCATCCGCCGTCGCGGCCCTCGACAGGATCGCTGAGAACACTCAGTTCGGCACTGTGACACTGCTGAACGGTGCGGCCGGTGATCCTACCTCCGACCTGGTACTCACGTTCCAGATCGGTTCGAACAAGGACCAGACGACGACCGTCACCATCGGCCCGTGCACTTCGACCGAGCTCGGCGTCAACGCGCTGGACATCAGTGATGCAACCAACGCAGGAGCCGCCATCGACACCATCGACGCAGCCATCAAGACGGTTTCGACACTCAGAGCGAACCTGGGTGCGGCCCAGATGGAGTTGGAGTCGAACATCAACTCGCTGAGCGTCGCCCGCGAGAACATCGCTGCGTCCGAGAGCACGGTAAGAGACACCGACATGGCGGCCGAGATGGTTTCCTTCACTCGGAACCAGATCCTGCTCCAGGCCGGCACCGCGATGCTGACGCAGGCCAATGCTGCTCCTCAGTCGCTCCTCAGCCTTCTGAGGTAAGCCTGAGTGAGGCACAAGTGACACACGGCCGTCCCCTCGTGGGACGGCCACTTCTTTGAATTACTCGCTGGAGGAGGAATGCGCTATGAGCATAAGCGCAATCACTACCGGCGATGATGCAATCGGTGCGGCGGTGCGTTCGGCTAGAGACGTCACGAACCGCAACGGACAGGTTGCTCAGCCCGGCTCGTCAGGAGTTGCCGAGGAATTGTCCCGGCTGGCGGAGAAGCTGTCGCAACTCAATCAGACCAGCATCCAGATATCGAAGCACCCCGGAACCGGCGCGGTGATAGTCCGGGTCATCGATCGGAACACTGGACAAGTAGTGCGGGAGGCGCCTCCCGAGGAAGTACTCGACTGCGTATCGCACCTGCTGGCGCAGTCAGGATTGTTGCTCGATAGATCAGCATAGCATTGACATCGCCCCGGCTCAGGCCAGCGACAAGGAAGTGGACCCAATGCCAGGAACATCATCCATCGGCGGACTAGCATCCGGCTTGAATACCCAGGATATCATTGCCAAGCTGGTGGAACTGGAGCGGACTCCGATCACCAGGCTGCAGAACAGGAAGACGAGACTCAGCGCTCAGCTCACGGCCTGGCAGGATGCCAACACGCGCATCCTGGCGCTCAAGGACAAGCTGTCCACCCTCTCTCTTGGCATCACCTTCGACGCCAAGACGTTCGAGTCCAGCGATGAGTCGCTTCTGAAGGGAACGGTGACCGCTGGCGCAGACGCCGGCATCTATTACGTGAAGGTCAACAGGGTCGCCCGCGCCCATCAGATCCGGACGGATGGCGACGGCTTCGCCGACACGCACAGCACTCGGATCGGCACGGGAACGATCAGCATCAGTACAGGCACCGACGACCCGATCGTCATCACCCTCGACGACTCGAACAACACCCTGGCAGGTCTGCGGGATGCCATCAACCGGTCCGGCGCGGGCGTCAAGGCGGCGATCGTCAATGACGGCACCACCGATACTCCGTACCACCTGGTGCTGACCAGCAACACGAGCGGAGTCTCAGGCCAGATCAGCATCGAGACCACCGGGACGGTCCCCACGTTCAACACCGTCGTTCAGGCCGCGCAGAACGCGGAGGTGACGATGGGAGAAGGCGATGGGGCGATCACGATCCAGAGCAGCACGAACAAGGTGACCGGCCTCATCCCCGGCGTAACTCTCGATGTACAATCCGCCGATACGAGCAAGACCGTTACGGTGACGATCGGCCAGGATACCGAGAACGTCAAGAAGGCCATCAAGGAGTTCGTCGACCAGTACAACAACCTCATCGACTTCGTCGACAAGCAGTTCAAGTACGACTCTGCCACGAAGTCCTCCGGCGCTCTCTTCTCGGATTCGGGCCTGCGTTCCATACAGTCGGAGCTGAACACCAAGCTGTTCGGCAGCGTCAGCGGGCTCAGCCAGGACATCAGGCTGCTGTCGCAGATCGGCATCACGACATCCGTAGGCAGCAGCAAGCTGACCATTAACGACGACGAACTGGACAAGGCGTTGTCCGACAACCTGCAGCAGGTCAAGGGACTGTTCGCAACGACGGGCCAGTCAACCAGCCCGTTCGTGTCCTTCGTCGGCTGCACGGACAAGACCAAGGCCACCGGCGCTCCGTATGCCGTGGAGATCACCGCGGTTGCGACGCAAGCAAGGTTGACGGCCGGAATCGCGCAGGACGGTGTGCTTCTGGCCGATGAGCAGCTCACCATCAATGGCGAGACGATCCAACTGACGGCGAACATGACCCAGGACGAGGTGGTCGCCAAGATCAATGAGTTCTCGAGCAAGACCGGAGTGATCGCCTCTCGCACTGGCATCGACGGGCAGGGCATCGGGAACTACCTTACCCTGAGGAGCTCGGCCTACGGATCGAAGCAGAGCATATCGGTCGTCTCCACGGTGTCGAACAGCGGCCCAGGCACCTCCGGCATCGGAACGACGACGGCGACTCTGAAGAACCCCGCCGGTGAGGCCGGAACCGGTACGGGCGCAGCGGGAACCGACGTCGCCGGAACGATCAACGGCGAGCCGGCAACCGGCATAGGCCAGACTCTCGTAGGCGACAAGGACAATCCGACTACCGAAGGACTCAGACTCAGGATCAGCGCACAGACCCCCGGCAGCTACGGCGCCGTTTCCGTCATCAAAGGCCTCGCAACCACGGTGGCCGAGTATCTCGACTTCATCACGTGGCCCGGCAAGGGAACGGTGAAGACCTCACAGGATGCGCTGAAAACGATGATGGACGACATAGACGACAACATCGCCACCCTGGAAGCCAGAATCGAGGTAAAGCGCGAGCGGCTGATCATTCAGTTCGCAAGGATGGAATCTGCGCTCTCACAGCTTCAGAGCCAGTCTGCACGGATCGCAAGTCAGACCTCAGGATGGAGTTAGGCTGAGCAGCAGACAATGACTACTATATCAGGAGACCATAAACTCTGCCATGGTAATGAAGAACCCATTCTCCCAGTACGTGGATAACCAGATCAACACGGCAACACCCGGAAGGCTCATCGTCCTTGCCTACGACGGAGCATGCCGGTTTGCGAAAGCCGGTCTTGCGGCGATGAAGGCGGGCAAGCTGGATGACCAGAGCGCCAACATCACCAGAGTGCAGGCGATCATAAGCGAGCTCATGGCCAGCCTTGATCACAAAGCCAACTCGCAACTGGCGGGAAGCCTTGCCAGCCTGTACAACTACATGTTCGACAAGCTCACCGAGGCCAACATCCACGACAATGCGGAAGCGCTCGAAGAGGTCATTGGCCTCCTCACCGATATGCGATCGGCATGGGCGGAGGCGGAGATCATGGTGCGGTCCGGGAGACTATCCACGCAGGAGGCCGTGGCGGCATGAGTCAGAATCAGTGCAACCTTCGAGACAAAGCCCTGCGGATCGGCGACGAGTACAACAACCTGATCCTGAGCATGTCCCGCATCAGCGACGATTTCCTCCGGGCGCTGAGTGAATCGGGCATCGATGCTACTCGCGACTTGATCGAGTCGAGATCGTTCCTGTGCATGGAACTCGTCCAGTGCGGCGAGACGCTCAAACCGCTCGTCCAGGAACTGGAGCGCTCGGGCGCGGCCGACGACGAACTCCGTCGCCTCCTCGCCGATATCCGCTCGAACCTGCTGGTGCTCAACGAGAAGCAGCGGACTTGCGAGACTGCACTGTCTGCCCGCATGGACCAATGTCGGGCGGACCTGTTGGCGCTGAACCAGCATAGCGGCCTGCGCCGGACCTATCACGGCAGCCGAGAACAAGATGCGAGATTCCTCGACAGCATGCGATAACGCGCCCCGACATCGCCCGCATACACGTCGCATGCCGGCGCGCATCCTGTACGCCCTCACGATTCTGACGCTCCCTATCGGCGCATTCGCCGGTGACAGATATGCGGAGATCACCTCACGCGTGAAGGCGCTCGAGCAGAGTTCGCTCGCCCATGTCCTGCAGATCGGCGCATCCGCCAAGGGACGTCCGATCTTCGCCGTACTACTTGCGAATTCCGAACAGAGGGCCGACACCCGAGTCCTGGTGATCAGCGGCCAGCACGGAGATGAGGTCAGTCCCGTGTACGCCATGCTGGATCTCGCCGAGGACATAGCCCGCAACAGAGATCCGCATCTGGCCGGTCTGCTGAAAGACACCTCGATCTTCATCGTCCCGGTGGCGAATCCGGACGGTTTCGCCGCCTACCAACGGTCCAGTTCCAGCGGCGCTGATCTCAACAGAGGCTGGCGAGCCGCAGTGCAGCCGGAGATCCGATCAGTGCGGTCGCTGGTGGAGCGCGTGAAGCCACAGGTCGTGATCGATCTGCACGAATGGATGGACCGCGATCCCCGGCACGCCAACTGCGTCGAAGTGGCCGGCTTCGGTACGAGTCCGCAGTGCAAGCTTGCCCGGCTTCTCGCCGCGTTCTCTCGCCACGAAATGTCCAGGCGAAGCGGCTCGGGAGATGGCATGCGGACGGTCTTCTACCGGAAGGATGCCGACGCCCGGCTCGCGCATCGGCACTTCTCGAACCTCGGGATGTGCGGCATGCTCGTCGAGACGGCGTCGGGACAGCCTCGTGAGGCGAGAATGCGCATATACCGCGAGTTCGTCACGGCTGCCATCCACACTCTGTCCCGGTCGGGCGATCCCCGCATCATCGCTCAGCTATCGGCCGTGAGCAAACATATGGGGGAAGCCGACCTGGCGTTCGCGCAGATAGAGAGACCGACTCCGGCGCCAATCGCCGGGGTCGGCGAGATCGCCTGCTGGATAGTGATGCTGGCGGCGACGGTGTACGTCGTGATGCGAGGCCCCGGGTCGAAAGAGAAGAAGACGAGTTGCGAAGGACTCGTCCTCGGCCGTCAGGTGTACCGCATCCCGCTGACAGAGGTGGTCCGGGCGAATCTCCCACCCCGGGTCAGGGTGGCGCTGATCCAGCAGCAGCGGACCAGGCCGTCAGATAGAGTGAAGCAGATCGGCGCGGGGAGAGCGGTCGGATCGGTCTGAGGGGTCGGAGCGATCTCCTGGGGTGTATTTCGCAGGTCGAGTCCCGTCGTATGCAGGAGGGGATTCCAATCCCCGATACACAAGCATTCGGGGATTGGAATCCCCTCCCACAACGCTTTTGGAATGCGCTCTAGCTCGCTGGGACTCTGGCGAGTCCCAGCATGAGTCTGACCTCACCGCACTGCAGTCCGGTCATCCTCGCTATCTCGGCGCAGTCCATTCCGCTCTCGGCCAACTCGAGCACCCTCCTACGGTCGAGGGACTGGCGGCTCTGAGACGCGACCTGTTCGTCGGCGATGATCTGCGAGGGAATCGATGCGGACGCCTCCCGCAGTGCCCGCAGCTTGGCATCAGCCTCATCGATCAGCTCTCGCAGCGCGGCTGACCGTTCTGCTGATTCGGCGAGCACCCGGTCCGCCTCGGCCCTCATCTGCTCGACGAGGAGCAGCGCCGATTCCTCCAGCGCGCGCAGGTCGGCCGACGTGAGCGCCTCCCGCTGGCTGCTAGCCCAGGCCGCGCGCATGATCGCTACCGCCAGGATCGAAGCGGTACAAATGACTATCGATGTGACTATCGTGAAAACAAACCATCCGCTGGACATATCGTAAAACCTCTCAGTGTGAGGAGTGACGAGTGATGAGTGAAAACCGCCCGGTCCTGAGTAGCGAAGCATATCGAAGGACGGTCGGGTCTGGCCCAAGGTCTGGTGGAGCCAGGTCGCCCTTCGATACGATGCTGCGCATCACTCAGGGCTGACGGAGTGGGTTTCCCGGGACATAGTAACCCACTACTCAGCAAACTTGGAACTCTCAGGACTAACGGTGGTTGTGTCCCCGGACACAGAAACCCGCTAGTCCTGAGTAGCGTAGCGTATCGAAGGACGGTCGGATCTAGCCAAAGATTGGTGGAGCTAGATCGCCCTTCGATACGTCCTGAACTCCTCGCACTTCGTGAGCTCGGAGCTCAGGACTACTCAGGGCTGACGGTATCTCACTCCTCACTCATCACTCGTCACTCCTCAGACCCTGACATCAAGAATATGGTGCTCTCCGTCCGGCCCATCCGAGCCGGAGTCCGACGCGGAAGCATCGAACGGAGGCGTGTGCGCCTGGAAGGAATGCGCGGGTTTGCCCTTCCGCTCATCCCGCGGGTTCTTCCTTTTCGGGCGACTCACCTGGCCGTCGGCCTCGGAGGCCACGTCGGCAGCGATGCCTTCCGGCGCAAACACGTGCGGCTTGTGTCGAGCCGCCTCCGCGTGCTCTCTCTCAAACCTTCTGGCAGCAATGTCCGCAGGCAGGCGTACATCCATGCATCATTCACCCCCCGGGTATCAGGCGGCAGCGAGGAGCAGATCCTGGTGTCGAGCCAGCTTCCCATGCATCCTCACGATGGCCTTGGAGTGCAGTTGGCATACCCGCGATTCGGTGACGCCGAGTACCGCCGCTATCTCCCTCAGGGTGAGGCCGTCGTTGTAATACAGGCTGATCACCAGCTTCTCCTTCTCGGGAAGCTGAGAGATCGCCGATGCAAGCAGCTTCGTCCGCTCACCCATCTCCGCACAGAGCATCGGATCGCTCTCCGGATCGGGACGACTGCACAAGCCCGCGAGGCCCGTGTTCTCCTCGCCGTAGATCATCAGTTCCTCGAACGACAGGAGCGCCGATTGCCCGATATCGGAGAGCCGCCTGTGCAGTTCATCGACGCTGATATCGAGCGCTGCGGCAACCTCCTCATCGGTCGCCGGACGTCCGAGCGTAGCCTCCAGAACCGCGAAGGCCCGCTTCAACTCCTGCTCCGTCGACCTGAGCGATCTGGGAACCCAGTCAATGCTCTTCAGCGCATCGAGCACTGAGCCGCGGATGCGGGTGATGGCATAGGTCTCGAACTTGACGTCCCTCGACGGGTCATACTTCTCCACCGCGTCTATCAGACCGACCACCGCGTGGCTCACGAGATCGTCGTAGGAGGTCACTGCCGAGGGACGGATCGGCATGCGGTCGACCACGTACTTGGCTAGGTAGGCGTAGGCCAGGATGATCTGCTCTCTGGCTTCGGAGTCCATATGGAGTTTGTAGCGTTTCCACAGCCGGTCTACGTTAGGCATGTCAGGCTATCTCCGCTGTGAGGCAGGTTGGGCTAGGTCGCATCGTCCTGTCGCCGCCGCTCCGAATTGGCGGCGAATCTGAAGATCCCACCGATCACACTCTGAACCACGTACAGCACCGTGAATGTCAGGACTCCCCTCGTCGCGACGACAACCAGGCACTCCCCCCGCAAGAGGAGAGTCCCGGCTACGATGGTGAACCCCGCCAGGGATACTATGAGGCTGAGAAACCGGTATAGACCTTCCATACTACCTATGCTGCTTTGGCTTCACCGGATGACTTGCTGCTGTCCTGAGAGATGAACTGCTCAATCATCTTCTGTGACTGGCGATCGATGTTCGTGAACTTCACGCCGACCTGTGACGGCGCCCCGGACTTGCCCTCTTCCGCCCACGTGATCTCCGCCTCGGCCTCAATCGTCTGCAAGCCGGGCAGAGCTATGTACATGAAGAGCTTAGCGCCTACGGGCTGGCTGTCGCCCATTGCCAGAGCCATCCTCAGGCCGTTGACGCTGATGTCCCGGGTGTATGTCGACAGCAGGTCGGGCAGAGCGTCGTCCTCGTTGATCCGATACTGCACCGGGATGCGCTGGTTGCACGCAGTGAACTCCCGGCGCGAGGCCAGCATTTCGGACTGCTTCTTGAGCACGTATCGGACTATGCGGCTGCGCTCTCCACCACTGATCTCTACGAACTGCACTCCAAACCGGACCGTGGTCGCTGTCAGCGGATTGGTCGATGATGCCCTGACGATCTGGCCGACCGCCTTGACCGGGTTCTGGTCGGGCAGGTACAGCTCGATTTCCAGCAGATCGCCCTTGACGATGGCGTCTATCCCTCGGGCATCGGCCGTAATCTGCAGGCCGCCGCCGCTGACATCCTGGGTCGCTCCTTCGAACCAGGGAGCCTGGCCGTTCGGGCCGTCCTCGAGTCTGAAGCGCACGGGCAGCCGCTGGGAAATGCGCACGTGCTCCCGCCGCTGGACCGTGCCCAGGTACTCCAGGTCGCTCACGACCACCGTCTCGACGCGGCCCGTCTCGACCCGCAGCACCCGACCGGAAAACCGTCGAATGCCCATTCCCTCGAACAGGTTGACTACGATACTCAGGCCGGGCCTCACCACCGTGACGCCGCCCCGCTCGACCGGCGCCGCGATGTGGAGTTCGCCGTCCCGAATATCCTCCACCCTGCTGAGGTAAGTCTTGCCGCCGATATCCACCTGCATGCGGTCGTTGACACGCACCAGGCGGAAGATATCGGTTTTCTCCTTGGACTTACCAAACCACAGCATCAGCGACCTCCCAGATAACGCCTATGCCGGCAGCCCGGAACGTGTCCGCAACTGGAAACTACTGGCTAGCTGCCTCAGACTGAGCGCCGCCGCCGAACGAGGATACTCGCAGACGAGCGGTCTTCTTGCACGGATCGACCTGCCGATCAACGCGTCGAGTGGTACGTGGCGCCAGTTGTCCAGCCGCCGATCCAGGAACCGACCGGTGACCTCGTTGAGCACATTGACGGCCTGCGCCGCCTGTGCCTCGGAGGTCGCCGAGTTGATGACTAATCTTATACCAATATCATTATGGCCCGGGTGAGCCATGCTCTTTAGGGCTGCATAGGTATCTCTCAGCGATGTCGGCTCCGTCGTAGTCACCAGCAGCACTTCATCTGCGCTGCTCAGGAAGTCGGTCACATCAGGGCCGATCCCCGGACTGGTATCGATGACCACTCGATCGAAGGCGCGGTAGTACCCCGCAAGCTTGTCGAGCAGCAGACGGCGGTCGGAGCCGGACGCATCCGCCAACTGACGGAGGCCGGAGCCGCCGGAGATCACGCGGATCCCCCTCGGCCCTTCGATCGCCACATCCTCCGGCGCGCATTCCGCCATCAGGAGGTGACCGATATGCCGGCCGCACTGCAGGCCGAGCATGACATCGACGTTCGCCAGTCCGAGGTCCGCATCGACGAGCAGCACGCGCTCGCCCATCTCCGCGAACAGGACTGCCAGGTTCACGGCGATGGTGGTCTTGCCTACCCCACCCTTGCCGCTCGTGACGGCGATGACATGCGCGCCGGAGTCCGGCTCGCAGACGGCGCAGGAGGGATTCGCGGTCGCCTCATCAGCGCGTCCGTTGACGAGGGCACGAAGCTTTGCTGCCTGGTCCATCACAGCGCGCCCTCCCATACAAGTTGTGCCAGCGACTCGGACTGAGCGACCGCGATGTCGTCCGGCACGTCCTGGCCGTAGGTCACGTAGGAATATGGCAGCAGGCTCGATGACGCCAGGCTCAGGATGCATCCCGGCTGCGGGCATTCGTCGAGCTTGGTGAGCACGATCCTGCCCGGCGACATGATGCCGAAGCTGCTGACGGCCTCCGTCTGAGCGGCCGAATTGGCGGAGGCGGAGACGGCAAGGTGAACTTCGGTCGGGTCCGCGGCGCGCAGGAAACGCGCCAACTCGGCCAACTGCTCGCGGTTGCGCTGGCTGCGGCCGATGGTGTCGATCAGGATCAAGTCTTTGTCTGCGTGCGAAGCGATCAGGTTGGTCACGTCCTCGCAACTGAGCGCGACTTCCAGCGGGATGTCGAGGAGGCGAGCGTAGGTGGCAAGCTGCTCGACCGCTCCGATGCGGTATGTGTCGAGCGTGAGGAGCGCGACCTTCTTCTTGTGGACCAGGGAGTATTCGGCCGCGAGCTTGGCGATTGTGGTAGTTTTCCCCACCCCTGTGGGACCGATCAGCGCCACTCGCGACTGGCCCTTGCACACCTGCAGGCCGCCCGAGCACGTGATGCGTCGCGCAATCAACGCGGGAGCCTTGGCGGGGTCGCCCTTGCTCTCGGAGTCGAGCATCTCGGCGATGGCATCAGGGACGCCGTTCCTGGTGAGCCGCTCAATCACCGGAGAGACCTCCTTCGGACGGTCGGCGGCGATCCGGGAATCCATGTTCGCCACGATCCGTCGGAGCTCGGAGATCTCCCGGGTCATCTGGTCTACGTCGAAGCCGACCTCCCCCCCATTTGTAGGAGCGGCTTCCAGCCGCGATGACCCATGTTCGCGGCTGGAAGCCGCTCCTACGGTGGGGGATGGCCGGTGTCCATGACCGGAGGCCGCTCCTGTGGTGGGCGACGACTGATGCTCGCGACTGGAAGTCGCTCCTACAAGGGGGGCGTCAACGGCGGCTACGATCTCCACCTGCTGCTTGCGAACCAGCCCCAGACAGCCGGATGTCTCCAACTGCCTGGTGTGCAGGATCGTCGTGTTATCGCCGAGCTGCCGTCTGGCTTCCGCCAGGGCCTCATGCATACTGGAGGCTCTGATGCGTACTATCCTCATGTGACAGAGTCACCATTCCCATCGTTTCGAGCTTCACGCCCGAGGTTATCTCGTTGAACGAGAGCACCGCCAGTGTGGGAGCCATGCGCTCCGCCAGCCGGCGGAAGTGTATCCTGACTCTCGGCGAGCAGAGGGCCACGGGCATGTAGCCCATCGAGGCCATCCGCTCCGCCAGCTTTCGTGTCTCTTCCAGCAATTCCTGTGCCACCCCCGGCTCGAGAACTAGCTGCGCGCCCGACTCGGTGTGCCTAATCCCGTCGGCGATGACTTGCTCGGCCGCCGGATCGAGAGTGAAGACGCGCACCGTATTGTCCGGACAGAGGTACTGCTTGGTGATCTGCCTGCTCAGGTACTGGCGTGCGTACTCCGTGAGCAGATCGGTGTCGCGGGTGAGCCGTGCCGCATCGGCCAGCCCCTCCAGGATGATCGCCAGATCGCGGATCGATACGCGCTCGGCCAGGAGGTTCTGCAGGACCTTCTGCACCTCTCCCACACTCAGTAGGTTCGGTATCAGTTCCTCGACGACCGCCGGCGACTGCGCCTTGACGCTGTCGATGAGCGTCTGGGTATCCTGTCTGGTCAGGATCTCGTCCGCGTGCTTGCGGATCATCTCCGCCAGATGGGTAATCAGAACGGTCAGCGGATCGACTACCGTGTAGCCGTTCATCTCCGCCTCGGGTTGCTGAGCCTCGGATATCCACGTCGCGGGTAGACCGAATGCAGGCTCGGTCGTCTCGATGCCCTTCAATTCCATCGTTGCAGTGCCGGAGTCCATGGCGAGTATCTGGCCGGGGTAGACCTCCCCACCAGCAATCTCGACTCCCCTGAGCTTGACGCTGTAGAAGTTGGGCTTGAGCTGCATGTTGTCTCTGACACGGATCGCAGGCACCAGAAGGCCCAGTTCCATCGCGATCTGTCGTCTCACCGCCGTGATGCGCTCCAGCAGGTCGCCGCCCTGCTTCGGGTCGGCCAGCGGGATCAGGCCGTAGCCAAGCTCGACCTCGATCGGGTCCACGATCAGAAGATCGGTCATCGATTCCGGCGGCCTCGGAGCTTCGACGGTCTCCTCGACCGCCTGATCCTGAGGCTGCTGCCTGAGCATATGTGCCAGCAGGCCGCCCCCGAGCGCTGCCAGGATGAACGGGATCTTGGGGATGCCCGGAACCAGGGCCAGGAGTCCGCATATCCCTGAGGTGATCGCAATCGCCTTGGGCTGGGTGAGCATCTGGAAGATCACGTCCTTGCCGAGACTGCTCTCCGACGCGGCCTTGGTGACCATCAGACCGGCAGCGATGGATATCAACAGCGCGGATATCTGGGTAACGAGCCCCTCACCGACCGTCAGGAGGGTGTACGTCTGCAACGCGCTGGCAAACTCCATGTGGCGTTGAGCAACGCCGACCAGGAACCCGCCGATGATGTTGACGACGATCATGATGACGGCGGCGATCGCGTCGCCCCGCACAAACTTGCTGGCGCCGTCCATAGCTCCGTAGAAGTCGGCCTCGCGCGAGATCGCCTTCCTGCGCGCACGGGCCTCTTCCTCGTCGATGATGCCGGCGTTCAGGTCGGCGTCGATCGCCATCTGCTTGCCGGGCATGGCATCGAGGGTGAACCTCGCGGCAACCTCGGCCACGCGGCCGGTGCCGTTTGTGACGACTACGAACTGGATGATCACCAGGAGGATGAACACCACGAGACCGACGACGTAGTTGCCGCCGACTACGACGGAGCCGAACGCCGAGATGACGGCTCCGGCGTGGGCGTCGATGAGGATCTGCCTCGTAGCCGCGATGTTCAGCGCAAGTCGGAACAGCGTGACTATGAGAAGCATGGATGGGAACGAGGCAAATTCCAGTGGGTGAACGGTGTATACCGTGACGAGAAGCATCGTGAGCGCCGCCATGATGTTGATCGTCAGGAGGACGTCGAGCAGCCAGCTCGGCATCGGTATGACCATGGTGGCGATGACCACCAGCGCGGCGATCGCGACCAGGATGTCGCTGTGCCTCAGTACGCTCTCGATCTTGGACGACGGTTTCTGGTTTGCTAGGGTTACTGCCACTGGTTTACCTCTCGGATTCCTTAGGGAAAGGCCTCAACGCCCTCCCGTCGGTGCAAAAGAACGGCGTCGCGATGCGACGAACCGGCGTATCGTAGGAGCGACTTCCAGCCGCGAAACCACCCGTTGTAGGAGCGGCTTCCCAGCCGCGATCGCAGCTGGAAGCTGCTCCTACATGGCTTGATCGCAGCTGGAAGCTGCTCCTACGTGGCATGATCGCAGCTGGAAGCTGCTCCTACAAGGCTTGATCGCAGCTGGAAACTGCTTCTACATGGCTTGGTCGCAGCTGGAAGCTGCTCCTACAATGGTATGGTTATGCCACTTTCCAGGCGCGGCCCGCCTTCTCGCTGAGCTTGTAGACGTATGCAAGTATCTCGGCGACGGTCTGGTACAGTTCCTCCGGGATCGCCTGACCGACCTCGACCATCTTGTAGATCATCCGCGTCACGGGCGGATTTTCGATAATCGGAATGCCGTTCGCCGATGCGATCTCCTTGATCTTCTGAGCCATCAGGCGCTGACCCTTGGCGATGACTATCGGTGCGGCCATCTCCTCGGGATCGTACTTCAGCGCCACGGCGTAATGCGTCGGGTTTGTCAGCACCACGTCCGCCTTCGGGACGGCCTGGACCATTCGGCTGCGGGCGATCTCTCTCTGCCGCTGCCGGATTCTTCCTTTGATCGCCGGGTCTCCCTCGGTGCGCTTGTACTCTTCCTTGACCTCCTGCTTGGTCATCCGGATCGATTTCTCGAAGTTGAACCGCTGGAAGATGTAGTCCAGTATCCCGATAGCCAGCAGTATGATGCACGCGCGGGAGAGCAGTTGCCAGCACATACCGCCGACCGTCGAAGCCGCCGTCCCGACCGACATATCGGCCAGATCGAGAAGCCTCGGCATCTCGCGTCTCAAGAACGCGTAGACTACCGCGCCGACTACGACAACCTTGGCGATCGACTTGAGCAGTTCGACCGCCGAGCGCAGCGAGATCAGGTTCACGACTCCCTTCAGCGGGTTGATGCGGTTGGAATCCCACGCAATCGCCTTCGGAGTCACTCGGAATCCGACCTGCAGCACGTTGGATGCCAGTCCCACGGCGCCCACGCCCAGCATCACGGGCAGACAGAGACGCAGTCCCTTCATCATCTGCGCCATCATCATGTCGCGCGCCTGGTCCAGGCTGATCTCCTGCACGTGCAGAGTCGAGAACGTCTCTTTGAAAATGTCGGTGAAGTTCTCGTACAGATATGGACCCGCGGCTCTCAGCACCAGCAGCGAGATCAGGAACGATAACGCCGTGTTGATGTCCGCGCTCTTGCAGACCTTCCCCTCGTTGCGGGCATCCTCCCGCCGACGGGGAGTCGCCGCCTCTGTCCTGTCCTCAAGCGACATATCAGCTACCCACGAGCAGATGGAGCATACTGCCCATCTGGGAGTACATATCGGCAAACACTCCCTGGCTGGAAGTAGCCAGCACCGGGAGCGCCACCAGCAGTCCTACAAGCCCGACACCGAGCTTCAACGGCATGCCGGCCATGATGACGTTCATCTGCGGGACCGCGCGCGAGACTATCGCCAGCGCCACGTCCGCCAGGAACACGGCGGCCACGACCGGCGATGCTATTCTCAGCGCCACTGTGAACAGGGTTGCGAAGATATCCAGTGCACCGTTTGCCACCAGCGGGTTCAACGCCGTCTCACCGATCGGTACAAGTCTGAAGCTGTCGGCAAGTCCGGTGATTACCACATGGTGTGCATTGGTGGCGAAGAACAGCAGCCCAACCAGTATCTGGTGGAAGCGGGCGGCGACCGACGTGCTCGTACCGCTCGCTGGATCAACCATCGTCGCAAAACTGAAACCGGCTTGTGCATCGATGAAGTCGCCGGCGATCTGGAAGACCGCAAAGACCAGCGTTACGACGAAGCCGATCACCAGGCCTACCAGCGCTTCCTTGGCAATGAGCAGCGCCATCGGAAGAACGTCTCCCGCCAGTACAGCGTCGACAGGGCAAAGCGGCACAAAGATCAGCGCCATACCGACCGCGACGGCGATCCTCACCTGAGGAGGCACCTGGTTAGCGCCGAATATCGGCGTCATCGTGAAGATGCCCGCCGTCCGCACGAACACCAGGATGAACACCTCCAGCTTCTGTGCACCGAGCCAAGCCAGGTCCATTTACCTCACCAGTGTAGGTATGCTCTCGAGCAGATCGGTGGTGAACGTCACCGTCTGCGTCAGCATCCACTGACCGAATATCGCCAACGCCGCCGCGACCGCCAGGATCTTCGGGATGAACGTGAGCGTCATCTCGTGGATCTGAGTCGCAGCCTGGAAGATGCTGACCGCCAACCCGACCGCCAGGCCGAAGCCCAGAACGGGTGCGCAAATGCTGGTCGCGAGCACCAGCGCTCTCTGTGCTATCTCCATCACGGTTGCGTCCGTCATGAAACTCACTCCTTACTGGAAGCTCAGCGCCAGCGATCTGACGATGAGATGCCATCCATCGACCAGCACGAACAGCAGGATCTTGAACGGCAGCGAGATGATGACCGGCGGAAGCATCATCATGCCCATCGACATGAGAGTCACCGCGATCACCATGTCTATGATTAGAAACGGTATGAAGATGAGGAATCCGATGCTGAACGCCGTCCGCAGCTCACTGATAAGGAACGACGGGATCAGCACGTAGGTCGGGATATCGGCCTCGGACTGCGGCCGCTCCATCTTCGCCAGACCGACGAACAGTGAAAGATCCTTCTCCCTAACCTGTGCAAACATGAACTCCCGGACGGGTACCGAAGCGTTGTCCAACGCCTGGTCGAAAGTGATCTCCTTGTGTACATAGGGCTGCAGGGCGGACTGGTTGATCTGGCTGCAGATCGGCGCCATGGTGAAGAAGGTCAGGAACAGAGCCAGACCGATCAGCACTGAGTTCGGCGGAGTCTGCTGCGTGCCGAGCGCACCGCGCGTGAACGACAGCACGATGACGATCCGCGTGAACGACGTCAGCATGATCATCAGCGCCGGTGCGAGCGATAGGAGTGTAAGAATCAGCAGAATCTGTAGACTTACTGATACATCCTGCGGGTTCTTCGTAGCCTCAACGCCGATGTTCACCTTCGGCACCAGCGCCTGCGCCGAGGCAGATGCGCTCAGCCCGATGAGCGATGCCGCGATTGCGAGAACCTTACTTCTCATCACGCACCCCCACCTTACCGGCCTGACAGCGATCGCGGAGGTAACTGCTGCAATCCCTGAGCATCCCGGCGATCCGTCCGGACGGGCCGTGCTTGGCAGACATATCGGAGTACTTCGCCAGGTACTCGGCGAACTTGCCGCCGGACTCCGATGCGTCACCCGGCAACTCACCCTCTTCGAACTCCCTGAGGACGCTTACCTGGCCGGCCGTACATCCGAGCAGAAGGGTCTTGCCCTTGATCTCTACGAGGTGCAGGCTGCTCGTGGAGTTGAACCGGAGCGTATCCACGATCCGGAACTGCTTGTGGCTCGACGGCAGCACCTCATGCCGCGTCGAGAACCACTTCAGCGCGAGTATGGTCAGGTACGCGAGGACGAGTACGACTGCGAGCTTGAGGATCGTCCAGAGGACCGTGCCGACAGCGCCCGTCTGGTTCTTGCCCGACTGCTTGGCCTTCTCTGCGTCGAGCATCAGAGCGACCTTGTCAGGCCGATTGCGTCGCGGGGCGGTCGTGGCAGCGGGCTTGTCGTCGGAGTCGGACGAGTCGGTTTCGACCGACGCTTTCGACTCAGCGGACCGCTCCGACTTTGCTGAGGGTCTGGCGGACGCCCTGGTCGCGCTGGCTGTCGAGTCGGAAGCGCCAACGCTTGCCGAGTCATCCTCGGCGGACTGAGAATCGACATCGTCGGGGGTCTCTGCGTCGACAGGCTCGGTGACCTCGGTCACGCTCACGCTCACCGGTTGGGCCTCGGTGTCGATCTTCTCCTCGATGCGCATAGACTCGGCGCGCTCCGCCTCACGGGCAGCGCGCACATCTGCGTCTATCGACTCGGCGGACAGAGGCACGGAACACACGCAGGCCAACACCACTGCGGCACAGATTGCGATCAGGAACGATCTCATGCTCGTCACCCTCTCTTAGGCAGCCTGGCTGAGTCTTTCCGCCTGGCTTGCTACTTCGGTCACTCGGACGCCGAAGTTCTCGTCCACAACGACGACCTCACCCCGGGCGATCAGCTTGCCATTGACAAGGATGTCGACCGGCTCGCCTGCGAGCTTGTCCAGCTCGACGATCGATCCGGGACCAAGCTGCAGAATCTCCTTGACGGGGATAGAGGTGCGTCCCAGCTCCACGCTTAGCTGGAGTTGGACGTCGAACAGAAGGTCCATCGACCCCTGCCCGGAGGGCGACTGCATATTCGGAAGCGGTGCAAAGCGTGCGGTCTGCACGGAACTCCCCGCTTTCTGGGCGCTGCTCACTACCTGCAACTCCACGTTGGGCTCGGGCTCAGGTGTCTCCACCTGCTGTTCCGTGACCTGGGGTGTCAGATCCTGTGTCTGACTTGCGGTTTCTTTTTCGTTCATGATGACAGTCTCCTGTACGAGATGCTGCAATCTCTACAGCAATTCCCGTGCCAGGCCTACGGGAGGGCACGGACCGGCCGCGCCCTCCCGATGTATTACTGCATCGCGAATGAGGTGAAATAGACGCTGACGACGTCGGATTCTGCGAGGGCGTTGTTGAGGGCGGACTTCAGTTCGGCCTTGAGCGCCTCCTTGCCCTTATCGGTAAGGAGGTCGTCCATACGGCGCTTCGAGAGCACACGGATCACGGTGTCCTTGGCTTTCGCCTCCTCGGGGTTCACCGCCACCCCGCCGTGCCCGCCACCGCCGGACTTCTTCCCGTGGGCCGCCACTTCGAGGACCATATCGACCTTCAGGTAACGCGGATCACCGGGATCTGCGAGATTGACGAGGAACTCGCCCAGCGCCCACTGGGTGGTCTCCACGTGCTCCTTCTTCGGGGCCGCCTTGCCCTTGTGAGACATTTTCAGGAATGCGAACGCACCCACCGCCAGCACCAGGACGAGCACGACGACGATTATGATCACAATCGGCAGTTTGCCGGATGTGCTTCGCAGGATCTTCAACTTGGTTCACCTCTCGATCTGGGATTGCTCGGTTTTCAGGATGACTATATCAACGCGCCGGTTCACAGCGCGGTTGCTCTCGCTGGAATTGGGGACAAGCGGCTTGCTGTCCGCGTATCCCGAAGCGGACAGTCGCTCGGGCGGTATCTTCTTGACCTCGATCATGTACCTCACGACGGTGGATGCTCGCGCGGTCGAAAGCTCCCAGTTCGATGGATACCTCGACGCCACAGGCAGATCGCACGTGTGTCCCTCGACCTGAATGTGGTTCGGGATATCCTTCAGCATGCCCGATATCTGGTCGATGATCTTGATCGCAGCGGACGACAATCCGGCCTCTCCACGCTTGAAGATTACCTTGTCGGTCACCAGGCTGATGATCAATCCGCGCTCATCCATACGCACCTTGACCGACTTCTCGAGGTGCTCTTCCTGCACGAATCTCTCGATCTTCCGGACTACCTGCCACGGCACTCCGGCATCCTCGCCGGATACAGGCTTGCTGCCGGAACTCCCGCTGTCCGCGAGCACCGACTGGCCCCGACCGTCCACGACGCCGCCGAACCCGCTCTTGATGGAGATCGCAACCTCCCGGAAACGGCTCATGTTCAGGACGGACATCGAGTACATCAGGATGAAGAAGGCCATCAGAAGCGTGATCAGGTCCGCGTAGGTCAACAGCCAGCGGAACGATCCTCCCCCGTCCTGCAAGCGCCCGTCCCTTTCATTATCGGCAGTTCTGCGGCGACGTACCATACTATCCCTTGACGACTACCTGCTCGTCGAGCGTCTGCCTCATCTTCGGCGGCAGGAATGCCAACATCTTGGCCTCGACCATCCTGGGGCTGTCGCCGGCCTGGATGGACAGGATGCCTTCGACCATCATGTCGTATGCGATGATCTCCTCCATCGTCCGCGCCTTGAGCTTCGAGCTGATCGGCAGGAAGACCAGGTTCGCCAGCGCCACACCGTACAGAGTGGCCACGAACGCCGAAGCGATAGCAGGTCCCATCTTGCCGGGCTGATCGAGGCTGGAGAGCATATGGATCAGGCCCATGATGGTACCGATGATCCCCAGGGTTGGGGCAAATCCCCCCATGGTGGAGAAAATGTTCTCACCCACCTTGTGCCGTTCCTGGAGCGAAACGATCTCCGTCTCCAGGATCTCGCGCACCATTTCGGACGGCACACCGTCGACGATGAGCTGGATGCCGGTGCGCAGGAACTTGTCGTCCGTGGCCCGCGCGGCATCTTCGAGTACGAGGATGCCCTGCTTGCGAGCGATGCGCGCGAAGTCGACCATCAGATCGATGATGTCCCGCAGATCGGTCTCTCGACTGCAGAACGCGTTCTTCAGGATCGACGGCAGGCCCAAGAGCTGCCTGAACGAGAACGAAACGATCGTTGCCCCCAGGGTACCGCCGACTACGATTATGAACGCGGACGGGATCAGGAGGTCCTTCAGTTGGCCGCCCTCCATCATCAGCGCGACGACGATCGCACCCCAGGCAACGAGCAGACCGATTATAGTTGCCAGATCCATAGTCTCGATTACCTTTCAATGAAGTCTCTGGGCGAGATGCCGATCTTCTGCCGAAACTCTATGACTTTGTCCACGATCTCCGTGACCGACTCCTTGACGATCACCTTCTTGCCGTTCGACAGCGAGATGATCGTGTCGGGGGTCGCCTCGATGAACTCGATGAGGTCGTCGTTCAGCACTATCTCCGTCCCGTTTATCAGTTGCAGCTTGATCATTCTGTCCTGCCTTTATGCGTTCCCTGCCCCGCTACCCCCGGGGCAGGGAACGCGCGTACTGCCTTAGCGTTTCAGCGTGATGAGTTCCTGGAGGATCTCGTCAGCGGTCGTGATGATGCGCGAGTTGGCCTGGAAGCCGCGCTGAGCGACTATCATGTTGGCGAACTCCGTGGGTAGATCGACGTTCGAGGATTCGAGGAACCCTGCGACGACCTTGCCCATGCTGCCGACCGACGGCTGGCCTATCTGCGGCAATCCGGAGTTTCCGGTCTCCGTCAGCAGATTGCTGCCAACCTTACCCAGACCTTCGGCATTGCTGAACTGCGCCAGGGCAAGCTGTCCGAGTGTCTGGTTCATGCCGTTGGTGAAGACCCCGGAGATCACCCCATCCTTGCCGACGGTGAAGCTGTCCAGCATGCCGAGCGGGAGACCGTTCTGATGAGTCGGACTGATGGTCGTGTAGCCGGAGAGCTGAGTGACGGCGTTGAAGTCGAGCTCGACTGCCACGGGATTGGTGGCGCCGTTAGGCTCGGCGAGATTGAGCGATATCCAGTCCGTCCCTGAGATACAACTGCCGGAGGACGTGAAGGTCACCGTGCCACTGCCCAGAGACCACCCAGCCGGAGTATCAGGGCTGCTGGCCTGCCACGTCCACTCACCGTCGCCGGCCGATTTGGTGAACTCGATGGATACGGTATGTGCCTTACCCAGGGAGTCGTAGACCTGGGCGGTTATGCTCTTCGAACTGCCCACCGCCATGCTGGAATCGAGGTTGCCTCCGAGAGTCAGCTTGGTTGTCTGCCTGGCGATCGACAACTGTCCGATCGGCAGACTGATGACTGACGCGGCCGTGATCGGAGTGCTCGTGTGCACGACGCCGTTCGCATCGGCCATCCATCCGAGCACCTTGAGACCGGTACCGGCTGACACGAGGTTTCCGGCGGAGTCCAGGGTGAACGAGCCGTCCCTGCTGTAGAACCTAGCCTGGCCGTCACTGAGGATGAAGAAGCCGTTGCCCTCGATCGCCATGTCGGTGCTCTTACCTGTGGGCTGCAGCGAGCCCTGGCCCTGGCTGACATCGATACTGCCGATGCTGGCGCCCAGGCCTATCTGCGCCGGGTTGGTGCCGCCGAGCCCAGCATCCGTCGGCGCAGATGCGCCGCGGATGGTCTGGCTGAACATCTCGCGGAAGTTCACCCGGCTGCTCTTGAAACCTACGGTGTTTACGTTGGCGATGTTGTTGCTGATTACGTCCATCTGCGTCTTGTGAGCCCTCAGGCCCGAGACGCCGTTGTACATAGCTTGAATCAAGTGATTGACCTCCTGAATTGACCGGCCCGCACAAGCGAGTTCGGTGAAAGGTTTGTGCCGATCGATTAGCGAGCGGCACGGGGCTTCCTCAGACGAGGTCCGGCCCCGGGATCAGTGATCGGTAACCCCTCCCACTGATTACTGGTTACTGGTTACTGCTTACTGGTTACTGGCTGCTGCTTACTGGCAACCACCCCCTCCTCCCTACGCAATAACAACGCTGTCTATGTTGGTGAAGACCCCATCGCGGGTCCGGGCATCATCGACAGCCGTGATGACGACTCGGTTCCGAACGCTCACCACGAGCGCAAGGTCGTCCAGCATGATGAGCGACTGGTTCGAGCCCTTCTCGCTGGCGCGCCGAACCGCTCCGTCGATGCGCTTGACGTCCGACTCCGAGAGCCGGATGTTCGACGAGTTCAGGCGCTTCTCGGCGTGCGCTGAGATCCTCAGCGATTCGAGCCGCTCGGACTCCCGGGCCAGGGCCGCAGCAAATCCGCCCTGCTTCCCTGCCGGTTGTCTCGGCTGAACCGCCTGCTGTGACGGCGCATGCCGTATCGGGATTGTAGGGTTAATCCTGGGCATCTCTCACCGCCACGTTCACGCTGACTTCGCCTGCATCGGTATCGAGCGGCACGCTCAACGCGGGAACGGCCGTCGAGAACTCGATGTTCAGGCCCTGAAGTACCATCGGACTGCTCACACTGCATGGATAGCCGCGCGCTTCGAGCAGACGGCAGACGTCTTCGGCCAGCATCGCCCCAAGTTGAGCGAGCCCCGACCCGGTGGTCTTGCCGAAATCCCTGCACTCCCGGCCGGTCACCCGGCTTGCGAGACTGCGGGCAGTCTGCCCCGACATGCTGTACACGACCTCCCCGGAGAGAGGGCCGTTGATCCTCGCGGCGATATTGATGCTCGCCGTCGAGAACGGCGTGCCGAGCAGACTGAGCGACTGCTGGGTGACAGGAGTGTCCGATAGGCCTGCCAACACGGAACAGGCTGACTCTATGAACGGTTCAATGTGCTCCGTCTTCATACGGCCTCCCAGTGTCACTTCACCTTCGTGACCAGGTCCACAGGGATATCCCTGTCGCCGATCCTCAGCAGCGCGAGTCCGTTCGTGAAGCTCACCGACTCTACTGCGCCCTCGACCGTCTTCTCAGAGTCGTGCGGATCGACAGCGGTGACCGTGCGGCCCACCAGACTCATGGCCTGGTAGCCACTCTGGCTATCGAGGAAGCTCTGTTCGACCTGCATCACATTGCTCACGGGGACCTCCTTGTCGCCGATCTTGAGCAGGGCAACGCCGTTCTCGAAGCGTACGGACTCGACCTTGCCTGCGATCGTCAGCTCGGAGTCCTCGGGATCGATCGCCAGAATCGTGCGGCCGATCAGCGTCACGGCCTGATAACCACTCTGGCTATCGAGGAATCCCTGAGTGAAGAACTGCAGATTCTGGTTCATCTGCTGCATCTGCTCGAGGCTCGCGAACTGAGCCATCTGAGCGATGAACTCCTTGTCTTGCATGGGCTGCATCGGATCCTGGTTCTGAAGCTGCGTCACCAGCAGTTTCAGAAACGCATCCTGGCCCATCTGCTTAGCGGGCGCTTGAGTGCCGCCCGAATCAGCCGCACCTCTGACATATCCGGTGCCTGTTATCATCGTTGGTCCTCCTACGCCAGATAGTTGAACCCGGCGTCGGTGTATGTCGAGCTCGACTGCTCAACCGTGGTCGAGCGCGCCTGAGCACTGAACAACCTGGCGGCATTGTAGCCGCTCTGCTGGTTGCCGGCGAACTGCGAGCCGTTGTGTTGACCCGCGTGCCAGTTCCAGCCCTGACTGAGACTGTCTCCCACGGACACGGAGATCGAGTCCACGTGGATGCCGGTATCGGCAAGCGACTGGCGGAGCATCACGATCTCTCCCTCCAGCGCCTGTCTGACCGACTCGTTGCCCACCGTGAGATGCGCCGTGACGACGCCCTGATCGGCGGTCACGCTCATGTGGATCGATCCGAGATGGGCCGGCTCCAGCCTCATGACCATCTCGCCGCCGCCGTCGAAGGTATGGACCTCAGCCGTGCGGACGATCTGGTGGATGATGTTGGTCCGCTCCACCTGATCGATCGGCCGGCTCTGACTTGGGGCCATGACCGTCCGAATCGGGCTCTCGGCGGTGGGCCGGACCTCGATCGGCGTCCACGTCGTGGGCCGATCGGCGCCGGTCCAATCCGTCGCGACATCACCGCGCTCGGGCTGATCCACCGGCATCATCGCCAGTTCGGGATCGATGTCCACCGCCGGACGGATGTCCTGGGGCTCCCGGCCGATGATGACCCGGCTCGCGAACCGACTGCCGTCCTGGGGAACGATGTTCCTCAGGTACTCGGGCAGCTCGGCGGACGGTGCACGCTCACGAGGCGGAGCCTCGGCTGTCGCGCGAACGTCGGCCGGTGCGGCCTGAGTATCGGACGCCTGAGTCCGCGGCTGAACAGTCGTGGTGTTCGTCCGCTGACCGGCCTGCACTGAGACTTCGGCGCTGACCGCCACCGTCTGTGCCTGAGCCGCAGGCACTTCGCCGCCGGCCGCCGGAATGCAGGCGCGACCGGCAGCATCCGACGGAATCTCGGCAACCTGGACCGGCGAGCCGTCAGCCGCGACCTCTGCGGACTGTTCCGCGGGGATCGGCTGCGCCTCGATCGGCGCAACGTAGGTTGTGCTGCTCTCGGTGTTGGTGGGAAGGACGTCCGCCTCAACGGACGCGTTCGTCACCGCCGGACTCGGCAGCGCTTGCACTTCACTACAAGCGATCTGCACGGACCCCAGCAGACAGCTCATCTCGTGGGCATCCGGGGTCTCCGATTGCTCATCGACCGTTGTCTGCTGTCCAGCCCGCATAGGATCGGCGGACGTCTGTTCCTCCGACCCGATGAGGTTCTGCACTATGGCAAGGAACAGCGAATCCGACAGACCCTGATCGTTGACGGTCTGCCCGACTCCGGGGCATTGTATCTGCTCCGGCCCGACAGCCGCACCGAGCAGCAGGTTTGCTGCGTCTACCATGTTCTTTCACCTCCTTTCACTTGGCGCTCAAAGCCGGAAGCCGTGCTTCCGGCAATCAGTAATCCTGTTGATAGGCCGATATATTGCTCAGCACGCGGTCTATGTAACTCCTCGTCTCGGCGAACGGCGGGATTCCGCCGTACTTCGTCACGTTCCCGGGGCCGGCGTTGTATGCCGCAAGCGCCAGGTCCAGACTGCCGAAGCGATCGAGCTGCTGCTTCAGATACCTCGCACCGCCGTCGATGTTCTGCGCCGGGTCGTCGGGATTGACGCCGAACGCCCGCGCCGTTCGCGGCATCAATTGCATCAGTCCGCGCGCCCCCGCGCGAGAGACGGCGTTCGGCCTGAAGCCGGACTCCGCACAAATCACCGCCTTGAGCACCGCGGGATCCAGCCCGTACTTGTCCGCGGCGGATGATATCAGCGGCTCCAACGTCTCAGGGCAGGCGGGCGCATGAGACGCGGATGCCCGCGCGAGCACCTGAGCGAACACCGGCGACGAGCCCGCCTTACTGGCGCCCATGCGCTCCTCGATGTAGGCGATCCGCCGCTCGATCTCGGCTATTCGGTTTCGGACAGACTGCACGTTTTCCAGGTTCATCGGTGGTATCACCACCCGTCTACAGGCTCATGTTGGCTCGATGGCGCACGCTCGCCAGGTCATCGAGGAACCGCTGCTCCTCGCCAAGCATCTCGCGGCGATGCTCCGATGCTTTGATCTCCTTCAGGCGATCGAGGATCTGGCGGTCCTTCGACGCCTCCACGACCTCGGCGGTCTTCTCATCCTTCCTGCGGGCAATCTGCTCGACGACCTGCTCCTGGTCGGCGATCCTCTCCGAGAGGAGGGCCAGGTAGCCGTGCGCCTGGCGGATCGAATCCGGATCGTCCTGGACCAGCGTTTCCTTCATCCTGTCGCAGAATGAAGCGTGGGCCGCGCGGATGCGCTCCAGCCGCCCGATCTCACGCTCATGCTCGTGCGCGATCGCTCCAAGCTCCGCCAGCAAGGCATCCTCCACCGTCTCGCGGTAGTTCAGGACGCGCTGAAGGTTGAACTGAAATGCTCTCACTATTCGCCTCCGAATATCTCGCTCATCCGGGTGATGGTATCATCGAAGCCGGATGGCTCATCGACGCCCTGCTTCAGGAGATCGTTCACCTTGTCGATGTTCGCCTTGGCGTGGTCGATCTTGGGATTGCTGCCGTCCACGTAGGCGCCAATGTTGATAAGGTCCTGCGCGGATCTGTAGGTGGCGAGCAGGTCTCTGATCCGGCCGGCCATATCTCTGTGGCTCTGAGCGGTGATGTCCGGCATAAGCCGGCTGACGCTCGCCAGTATGTCGATCGCCGGGTAGTGATTGCGGTTGGCGAGGTCCCTCGAGAGGACCACGTGCCCGTCTAGTATGCTTCGGACGCTGTCTGCGACCGGTTCGTTCATGTCATCTCCCTCAACAAGGACGGTATACAGCCCCGTTATCGATCCTCGCTCGGCGGTCCCAGACCTCTCCAGCAGCTTGGGAAGGAGAGCGAAGACCGACGGCGTATATCCCCTGGTCGTCGGCGGCTCACCGACCGCAAGCCCGATCTCTCGCTGGGCCCATGCCACACGGGTGACGGAATCCATCATCAGCATGACGTCCCTGCCCTGATCGCGGAAGTATTCCGCGATCGTCGTGGCCACGAGCGCGCCCTTCAGGCGCACGACGGCGTTCTGATCCGACGTAGCTACCACGACCACCGATCGAGCGAGTCCCTCCGGCCCGAGATCCTTCTCGATGAAGTCGCGCACCTCGCGTCCTCGCTCGCCGATGAGCGCTATCACGTTCACGTCCGCCTCGGTGTTGCGCGCGATCATGCCCAGGAGAGTGCTCTTGCCGACACCGCTTCCCGCGAATATGCCGATACGCTGACCCTTGCCGCAGGTCAGCATGCCATCGATCGCCCGCACTCCGAACGCCAGCGGCTCATCTATGCGCTTCCGCTCCATGGCGGATGGGGGCGTGCGATTGACCAGCATTTCGCCGGATGCGTCGAGCGGACCGAGTCCGTCGATCGGCCTGCCGAGTCCATCGAGGACGCGGCCCAGAAGGCCATCGCCGACGCGAACCTTGAGCGAAGTCCCTCTTGCGATGACATCGCTGCCCAGACCGATCTCCTCCATCTCGCCGAGAGGCATGAGGAGCACCTGGTTCTCCTTGAACCCGACAACCTCCGCCAGGATCGGCGGCTCGTTCCGCTTGACCCGGATCTCGCAGACCTCGCCCAGATGCGCCGCGGGGCCTCTCGACTCGATCACCACTCCGATGACCTGAGAGACCTTGCCGTTGAGCTTCATGGTGTTCATCCGGCCGACTGCTTCTCGATAGCGGCCAAGGTTCAGGGGCGCGGTCACGTTAGCCATGGTGTGCGGCCTCCGTCAGTGTCTTTTCGACTTCCGCAAACTGGGATTCCAATCGGGCATCGAGGTGGCCGCCCACCGACTCGACGAGCACCCCACCCTTCTCGATCCGCCGGTCCTCGATCAGCTCGACCGATTGCAGGCCGTCGAACGAGGAGCGTATCTCCTCCTTGCGATCCTTCAGAAACTCGTAGTCCGCGGCATTGAGGTGCAGCTTGATCTCGCGCTTGTCCCTGAGCTGGTAGAGCGCCGTCTTGATCGTGCTGAGGATGTACTCCTGGTGCTGATCGATCTCGTGGCGGACGATCTTCTTTGCGATCTCCACCGCGAGGGTCAGCAACTCGGGCTCCAGCGCGGCCCACTGCTCGGCGACCTGTTGCTCGGTCTGAGCCTCGAGCTCTTCCATCCGCTCCCGCAGGACCTGCTTCTGCTCGTCCCACTCGGCGTGACCGGCCTGGTAGCCCTCCTCATGCGCCGATGCGCGGATCGATTCGCTCTCCATGCGCGCCGCCTCCAGAATGGAAGCCGCATGGGCCTCCGCCTGTGCGATAATCTGCTGTGCCTGATCCTCGGGAGTGATCTGCTCTTCCTCCGGCGGGCAGGCGGCCCGGAGGTCCGATTCGCAGTCTATGAGATAGACCGCATCCGAACACACGCGTCCTGCCAGACTGCTCTTGATCAAACTGCCCAAGACCCTAGTCCTCCGCTACCAACTCCAGGATGGAGCCTGCCCTGGGACCTGCGCTCGCCGCGGGCCGAGCGACGTCGTCATCGATCGAACACCGCCGCTCGAACTCCTCGATCACCGCTGTTCTGACACGGCCATCGACACCCTGCGTGCGCATGATCTCGTTCGTGAGCGATTCGATCTCCTGATCATTCAGGTGCTTGAACACCTCCGACGAGGCCGACGCCCCGAGTGACATGATCAGTATGGAGGCTTTCTGTATACCGCTGAGTCCATCAGCTATCATCTGAGTTGCCATTTGGATCACATCCTTAAGATTCGGACATCCATGCCCGCACGATCTTGGCGATCTCCTCGGGCTGTTTCTGCCGCAGTCCTTCGAGCAGCTTGTCGTCGCCGCCCTGGACTATCGGGCCAGGTGTGTAGGCATCCATATCGCCGTCGGCCGTCGGCGTTGCAGCCGTCTGCATCTCGGCTGCCGGGTATGACCCCGCCGTCATCTGAGCGCCGGATGCCATCTGCATCGCGGGCTGAGGCGCGCCCGGCACGCCGATCTCGATCTTGCGCAGCATACGGTTCAACATGAACAGGAATCCCACGAGCAGGAGAACGCCGCCCACTGTCTTGAGCCCGGCGAACAGAGTCTCCCTGTTCGCCGCCGACCGGAGCGCTTTCTCCTCCTTCTCGACCGCGGAGTTGTCGAACGGTACGCTCTCCACGATGACCCTGTCGCCTCTCGCGGGATCGGCGCCGATCGCTGCCTGGACCGCATTGCGTACGGACGGGATGCGCGCCGCCTCTACCTTCTCATCGAGCATGACGGCCACGGATATCTGCTCAACGTAGCCGGGTGACCGGACGATATGCTCGGTCGTCTTCGATACCTGGTACTTGCTGTTGGTCTCGACTCGCACGTAGCCGTTCCCTTTGGCGCCCGTCGGAAGGTTCGCCGCAACTGTGGACGGAGTGCCGCCGGGACCGGCGCCGTATGTCTCCTGCGTGTGCTCCTCGCTCTCGAGCACGCCTCTCCCGCCGCCGCCGGGCTGGTAGACCTCGCTCGCCGTCTCACTGCGGTCGAAGTTCATCTTGGCGCTCACTCGGACAACCGCTTTGTTCGCGCCAAGAACGCGCTCCAGCATAGTCTGGAGATCCTTCTGGACCTGCTGCTCGTAGCTTCGCCTCAACTGCAACTGGGATGCGCTCAGCCTCGGATCGACACCGGTGGCGTCGTCGGTCGGCTCCGAGAGCACGTTCCCCGCCGTGTCCACGAGGGAGACGTTCTTGGCTTCCAGCCCCTCGACGGCCGCCGCTACGAGATGCACGATGCCTGCGACCTGCTCGGAGCCGAGATCGCTGCCTGCTCGCAGCTTTACAACCACCGATGCCGAGGGCTTCGATTCCTGCCTGTCGAAGAGTCTCTTCTCCGGAATGTTGAGGTGCACTCTGGCCTGCTCGACCTTGTCGAGTTGGCTGATGGTGCGGCTCAGCTCACCCTGGAGAGCTCGCTGGTAGTTCAGCCGCTGGGAGAACTGGGTCAGCCCGAAGCTGCTCTTGTCGAAGAGCTCGAAGCCGACAGTGCCGCCCTGCGGGAGTCCCTCGGTCGCCATCGCCAGGCGCATCTCGTGGACATCCTTGGCCGGAACCTTGATGACCGAGCCGCCGTTGGTCAGTTCATAGGGCACGTTCTGCTCCTGCAACTTGGAGACGATCGACCCGGCGTCGTTCGACTCGAGGCCGGAGAAGAGAACGGCCATCTTCGGCTTGGTCGCAAGCATAGAGACGATCAGCAGCAGTACGATGCTGACGGCTATGAAGACTGTAGTGACAAATCGCTGGGTGTTCGACAGCGCGCCCCAGAACCTAGTCATGGCTTGTACAGGACCGAGCTTTGTGAATTGATCCATCTACTGCGTTCCTTTCGGGTATCGAATACAGGCTATACCTGCGTGCGCATGATCTCCTGATAAGCCTCGATGATCTTGTTTCTCACCTGGATGGTGAACTGCAGGGCCGTGCTGGCCTTCTGCATCGCGATCATCGCCTGGTGAATCTCGACCGCATCACCGCTGGCGAACCTGGTCGCCACCTCGTCGGCGTCGCTCTGAAGCTTGTTGACCTCGGACAGAGCCTGCTTGATGGTCTGACCGAAGCTCCGACCCGGCTGCTCCGTCGCGGTGGCGCCGGATGTCGCGGTCGGGATGTTTTGGCCTATGGCATCGATTCTCATGGTGTGTTCACCTCCAGCGGCCTGGAGCAAGTGTTGTAGGAGCGGCTTCCCAGCCGCGAGTGCCCACGTAGCGCCACGAATTCGGGGATCGGAATCCCCTCTTGCGCGGCGGAACTCGACACGCAAAACACGCTCCAGAGCCTTGTGCCCACCCTACGCCCACGAGGGGCCAGGCTACATGCTTGTCCTCTATCCTCTGCCGATCTCGAGGGCCTTGGAGACCATGCTCCGGGCCGCGCTGACGGCGGTGACATTCGCCTCATACGCCCTGGTGGCCGCGATCATGTCCACCATCTCCTCGACGATGTTCACGTTCGGGAGCGCCACTCGGCCGTCGGGACCCGCATCGGGGTGCGAGGGATCGTAGACCATCTTCGGCGGATCGTCACTCACGACCACTGCCTCCACCTCGACGCCACGACTGGCGGGCGCGTCTTCCTCGCGGTGGACGCGGAAGACGACCTCCTGTCTGCGGTACGGTCCCCCCTCTGCGGTGCGAGTGGTGTTGGCGTTGGCGATGTTGTTGGCTATCGTGTCCAGCCTGATACGCTGGGCGATAAGTCCCGATGCGCTGATGTCAATTGAGGAGAAATTCCCCATCTACTATCTCCTGCCTTCGTTGATCGCCGAGCGGATCTGCGCGCCCTTGAGGTTCATCAGTTGGATGAGCGCCTCGTATCGGAGCGTGTTCTTGGTCAGCTCGGTCATCTCTTTGTCGATCGAAACATTATTGCCGTCCGGGCGTGCGGGTGAGAGCGCATCCGGCCGGACCTCGGGCTCCAGTCCGTTGATCCTGTCGAGCGCATCATCGCTGTTTTCGGCTTCCAGGGCCTGCTTAAGCCTGGATTCGAATGTGACCTCCGAGCGAGTGAAGCCGGGGGTCTCCACGTTTGCGATATTATCGGCGATGATGCGATGCCGCGTGCCGCAGGCATCGAGCGACTTGGCGACCACGGCCGATGTAAGATCCGTCAACAGATTGCAGAGCATGTCTCTTCACCTCCCGGAACGATTCCGGCACGAAGGTATCAGCAATTCGCGTGCCAGGGCAGGGAGGGAGGGGGAGTGTGGGGGGGGTGCGGAAAAAGATGCGGTTCGATGGGTCAGGCGCATCTCCGTAGGGAACGGACGCTGTCCCGTTCCGTGGGTGTGGGCATGCAACGACGGAACGCGACGGCGGGTGTTCCCTACGCGGATATCCGAGGGGCTTCGGCTAGCTGTCGGAGCGGTCGGTATCGGGAGAATCGGTCTGCTGGTTTACGCTGGAGATGATCACCGAGGGCTTCGAGCCTCGCATGCCGGGCCGGCAGTTGAATATGTGCCGGTCGCCCGCCCAAAACTCGATCTCGCCGTCGGCAGGGGTGTCCGTCCGGATGATGTCGCCGACCTCGAGGCGCATCACATCGGAGAGGGTGATATTCGCCCGTCCGAGCAGGACTCTGCACGGCATAATCACCGGACCGATCGCCTTGCTCATGTCCTGGGCAATGGCATTGCCCTGGCGGCGCGATGCCTGTGTCATGCGCGCGGTCGTGAGCGCCGGGAGGATTGTCTCTACGCCGGCCGCCGGGATGCAGACCGTCATCATGCCGACGCACTGACCGGTGTGGATCTCAAAGCCGCAGACCAGTACCGTCTCCGACGGGAGGAACGCGTCGTCGTACGACTCGCTATCGACGGTGCGCTGGATCTGAGGCTTCAGTTCCACCATGCTCGACCAGCTATCTCCATAGACCTCAAGGCACGAGGCCAGAACCCTCCTCGCCAGCGCCAGATCCACGGGCGTGAGTCTGCTCGGCTCCCCGGAGAGATGTGGGTCGCCGCCGCAGAGACAGTCCACCCACAGTCCGACGATGTTCGGGTTCACCTCGAACAGGATGCTGGTGGTCAGATGCTGCATGGCCACCTCAGCGATCATGGTCCTGGAGGGAATGGAGGCGCGGTACTCCTTGTAGGATATCTGATCGACGCCGATCAGATCGACAGCCGTCTGAGACTGACAGATGTTCGACAGAGTAGTGGCGAGTCCGGCGGCGAAAGTGGTATGGATCGAGTTCAGAGTCCGCAGATGCTCCTTCGAGAAGCGGTCGGGGCGAGAGAAGTCGTACAGACGCACTTCCCGCTCGCGCGTGGCGCAGCCGGATGAATGCGCATTCGCCGACAGGTATGCCGACAGGAGAGCGTTGATCTCGTCCTGCGTTAGGATATCGTATCGAAGCTCCGGCCTGCGGTCGGTGCAGCGATCGTGCAGCGCCTCGAGCTCTTGCTTGGTTAGTGCCTCTGACAAAGTTGCCTCCGAGATTCGCTAAGCAGCCTTTTCGGCCTGTGTGTTCATCGTGAGAGAAACGTTGATCTCCAATCGCCCGAACCTGGTGCTGATCGGAACTACCAGCGCGGGCACGTCCGTTTCCACTTCGTTGTTCACACCACGGATGATCTCCGGCTGGGAGACCTCGCAGGTGTAGCCGGCACTGCTCAGCAACGAGGTGGCCTTCTCATTGATCACCTTGCCCATCTCCGTGATCGCGTTCAGCGCCGCTTCGTTCATCTCGCTCACGGGCCTCTCGAGCATGGTAGATGCGATCTTCTGGGCCGCCACCAGTGACATGCCGTAGAGGACCACTCCGTCGGCGTCGCCGCTCACACGCATGACGATGGTGAGCTGCTGGGTGGTGCTGGTGGACGAGCGCATTGCCAGCGGACCGCGGCCCGGACGCGCCTTGAGGAGCGTCTCGAGGACCGAGAATCCGGCCCGCACGAACGGGTCGATGCACTCCAGCTTCATCTCTCCGATGTATCCGATTTCGTGATCAGTCATTGGTTACACATTGATGAATGACGAGCGAAGACCGGCCGCTCATCACGTGATGACATCTTCTTCCTCGGTCCGCAGGCTGATGTCGCCCGACTCCTCGAGCCGGCGGATAACCGAGACGACACGCCTCTGCGCGGCCTCGACATCGCGGCGCTTGACCGGCCCCATCATATCGAGGTCCTCTTTCAAGGCATCGGCGGCGCGTTCCGACATGTTGCGGAAAAACGCTTCCTTGATTTCGTCGGTCGCGCCCTTCAACGCAAGACGCAGATCGTCCTGCTCCAGCTCACGTATCACGACCTGCAGCGAACGGTCGTCGAGGGTTATGATGTCCTCGAAGACAAACATCAGCTCGCGGACATTCTCTGCGATGCTCGATTCGGCCTGCTGGAGGAACTCCAGAATCTTGTTCTCGGTCGATCTATCGGCGTTGTTCAGGATGCTGACGAGGGACTGAAGCCCTCCGACAGCCCTGCGGTCGCCTCCGCCGTCGGTGCTCATTCGCTGCTTGATTATCTCCTCGATGGCCTGGACGACCTCCAGCGCGACCGGCTGCATGGACGTCATTCTGAAGGCAATCTTCCCCTGCAGATCCTCCGGGAGGAGCGCGAGCGTCGAGGCGGCCTGGTCCGAAGTCAGATGCGCCAGCGCCAGAGTGATCACCTGAGGACGCTCGTTCTTGAGGCAGTGGGCCAGCCGTGACACGTTGTTCGCCGTGATCCAGTCAAACGGCCTGGCGCCGGTCCCTTTTGCGATGTCGGCCAGCATCTCCTTGGCCTTGGTGCTCCCGAGCGACTGCTCGAGCAGTTCCTGGGCGAAGCCCATGCCGCCGGTGTTCTGTGCCTCCTGGAACTGTGCAACTTCCCTCAGCACCGCCTGCTGGAGTTTCGGATCGACGTTCTTGTGCATCGCGATCCGGGTGCAGAGCTTCTGTACCTCCTGCGGATCGAGCTGCTGCATGATCGGGCTCGCGGCCTTCGTGCCGAGGGCGATCAGCAGCAGAGCCGCTTTTTCTATTCCGGACAGATGTATTGCTGGAGAGTCGGCCATAGTATCAAACCTTGCGATCTAGGAAATCGGCTTTGGTCTGTCATTCCGATTATCGGCAGATATGACAGGTTTCGTTTAGGCTGCGAGTCGGAGATCGACCGACGGCAGCCTCAGTTGCTCTCGGTACTTGGCGACGGTCCGGCGCGCGATCGAGATCCCGGCGTCCGACAGCTTCTCGGCGATCTGCCCGTCGCTCAACTGCTGCGTCGCAAGCTGCCTGACAAGCTCCTTGACCGGCAGCGCCGAGTCGAAGAGCACCTCGATCGAGATGACCTCCCCGCTGGGGAGGCGGATCGTCTTGTCCTGAGTCGCCCGGCACACGGTCGATTCGTGTACGCCGATGCGCTGGGCAAGCTCCTTCTTGGTGAGCGGCTTCAGCGCCGATGCACCTTCGGTGAAAAACTCTGATTGGCTGACTATCAGTTCCTGGGCGATGCGGGCCAGGGTCGAGCCTCGGAACTCGATCGCGTCGATCAGACACTTCGCGTCGCGCATACAGTCTCGCACGTGGGCTCGGTCCGACTCACGAAACGCGTTCTTGCTCCGCGTCATTTCGGAGTACAGGCCGGCATAGACTTCATCGAGCGTGACCCGCCCGGTGACAGGGTCCATGACCTCGGCCACGAGCCCGGTCTCGGTCCTCCGAACGACGATATCCGGCGCAGTCCTCGACACCTGACGGGGCGCGAGGCGCTCCCACGGGTCGCGGAACATGGCAGCCGGACGTGGGTTCAGTCTCTCCCGGATGAAGAGGAGCGCGTCCTCGACATCCTCTCGATCTACGCCGAGCTTCTGGGCGATCTTGTCGAGCCTCATTCGCTCGACGCCGTCCCAGTGGTCCCGCACGATAGTCTCGGCCAAGACTCTACCGGATGCTGAATCGAGTTCAGCATGACGTGTCGGCGCAATGTCATCCTGAACTTGGTTCAGCATTCGGACTTCCTCCCCAAGTGGAGTCGAGTTCAGGCGGCGCAACTGGATCAGCAGGCACTCCTGAAGGCTTCGGGCGGCGATCCCCGCAGGATCGAGGCCCTGCACCGTCTGCAGTACTGCTTCAAACTCGGGAACGCTCATCCCATGGCGGCTTGCCAGATCGATGAGCGGCTCCCGGAGATATCCATCGTCATCGAGGGCATCGATGATCGTCTCGGCGGGGCTCACCATCTCTTCCGCAAACTCGGAGCGAACCTGCTCCTTCAGATGGTCGGCGAGCGACTTCGGAGCGGCCACGAGCGCGAAAGTGTCCATCAACTCGTCGTCCGTGTCCCCGGCCGGCTTCCATCCATCCTCGTGCCAGTCGTAGGCGTAGGTATCGGATACTTCGCTCTCCGCCGCGGCACGGTAGCCGCACTGGATGCAGGCGTCTCCCACGAGTTCCCATCCACAGACGGGGCACGGTCGGTCCTCGCTCAGCGCCAGGGCCGGATTCTCGGCCATCTGGGCTCTCACGAACTCCTGCAGCTCGACCGCGCTCATCTTGAGCACGGACTTGCCGAGCAGGTGCTCCGGGACCATCCCCACATTCTGTCTCTGGGTTAGCGCGATGCCTGCAGCCATGAATCTTCTCCCTACCGTAGTCTCTCTCCGGAATGGCTACATCGTCGGCGCTCTACCTGTAGTCCCTCCGCTTGCCGGCATCGGTTGTCATACCCGACGGGCATAGACGGGACTCCCGGCGTCAAGGTCTCGGGACCGCGGTCGGAACGCGAATGCTCACCACCGTGCCGGATGAACCGGTCTTCTCTACGCGGATGGTTCCCCGCATCTGCCGCATGATCTCCAGGCCGGCGGTGAGTCCGAGTCCCCTAGCCTTCTCTTTCGTCGAGAAGAATGGGTCGAAGATCCTCGGAAGGACCGCCCGGGGAATCCCCGGTCCGGTGTCGGTCACCCTGATGGCAATCCACCTCGGGTGCTCCGATCCGGGGGGCGTCCTCACCGCGTCGACGGTGATCGCGCCTCCCTCGGGAGTCGCCTGGATCGCGTTGACGAGCACCTCGTACAGCACTTTCACCAGCGATTCCCGATCGGCCAACACCGGAGGGATCTCTCCCTCCATGCCCGGGCCGAAGGTGATGTCCCGGACGCCTCGTCCGAATCGGGCAAGCTGGCAGGCTTCCCTCGCGACGGGACGGATGTCCACGCGCCTCAACTCAAGGTTCACGGACCGAGTGAATCCCAGCAGGTCGCCGGTGATCAGGGCGCAGCGCTCCGTCTGGCTCTGGATGCCCTCCACGTATCGGAGGTAGATGGGGAGGTCGGACTCTTCGCCGAAATCCCTCTGCAATCGTCTGGCCAGAAGCTGCGCGTTTCCCGAGATCGTACCGAGCGGATTGTTGATTTGGTGGGCCAGCCAGGCCGCCATCCGACTCGCGGCTGCCAGTCTTTCGGCATTCATGCATGCCCGGACTTCCGCCGCAGTATCGGCCGCCACCTGTCTGAGCTCGGCCTCGTCATGAGCTTCGGCTGCCCGCGAGACAACGCGTTCGATGTAGCTATTCAGATTATCGGTGGGTAGTTGGTTCATCATCAGGGTCAGGCCCAGCAATTTGCGTGCCAAGCTCGTATTCCCTGATCTTGTTGCGGAGGGTCTTGCGGTCTATGCCGAGGATCGACGCGGCCTTGCTCTGGTTGTTCGAGCACTCGGCGAGCACGTATCGGATGTACTCACGCTCGATATCGCGCAGGGGGCGCAGGCCGCTGAATGAGGGTGATGAGGGTCTCTCGGGCAACTCCTCCTCGCTGAACAGCAGATGCTGGGGAAGAATGGTCTTCCCATGGCAGAGGATAGCAGCCCTCTCGATGCAGTTCTCCAGCTCCCGGATGTTCCCCGGCCAGGAATACTCCTGAAGCATGGAGAGCCCTTCCGGCGACACGCACTCGATCGCCTTCCCGGTCTCCTTGTTGTACTTCCTGATGAAATGCTCCACAAGCCTGGGGATATCGTCCCGCCTGTCGCGGAGCGCGGGCAGGTTGATCGTGACGACGTTCAGACGGTAGTAGAGATCCTCGCGGAACTCCTTATCGGCGATGGCCTTCTTCAGATCGCGGTTGGTGGCGGCGATGATGCGTATGTCCACCTGAAGGGTCTCGCTGCCCCCTACCCGCTCGAACTGCTTTTCCTGAAGCACGCGGAGCAGCTTGACCTGCACCGCGGGCGAGATGTCGCCGATCTCGTCGAGGAAGAGCGTGCCGCCGTCCGCCACTTCGAAGCGCCCGAGCCGCCGGTTGACGGCGCCGGTGAACGCGCCCTTCTCGTGGCCGAACAGCTCGCTCTCAAGCAGGTTCTCCGGGAGAGCGGCGCAGCTTACCTTGACGAACGGCCCGTCGGCGCGCGGGCTCTGATAGTGGATCGCGCGGGCGAGGTACTCCTTGCCGGTGCCGGTTTCGCCGAGGATCAGCACGGAGGCGTTGCTGTCGGCCACCTGGGATGCGAGAACATACGCCTTCTGCACCGCGGGGGTCAGGCCGATGACGTTGTCGAAACCGTAGCGGAGCCGCAGCTCGTTCTTGAGGTACCGGTTCTCGTGGACCAGCCGGCTGCGCTCCATCGCATGCTCGGCGATGTTCTGGACTTCGTTGAGGTCGAACGGCTTGGTGATATAGTCGTACGCGCCGTACCTGAGCGCCTCGATCGCGCTCTGCATCGAGGCATAGCCGGTGATCATGATGACGGGGAGATCGGGCTTGACCTCCTTGATGGCGCACAGCACATCGAGACCGCCGGCTTTGGGGAGACTGAGATCGAGCACCACCAGATCGTAGTCCTCGGAGAGGGCGGCTTCCCGGCCGGATTCGCCGTCGCCGGCCTGGTCCGCGCGCCAACCGAGTTCCGCGAAGAGGTCGACCAGTATGGCGCGTATCGGCTCCTCATCGTCTACGATCAGTATTCGCTTGCTGCTCAATCGGAAAACCTCTCTGTCACACAATCCTTAGCGAATGGGTGCTATCCCGGGGTTGCACCTCGGGACCCCGAATAAGTAGGGAACGGGCGCTGTCCCGTTCCGCCGGTTGTGGACATCCACCAGGGCGGAACGCGACGGCGGGCGTTCCCTACTGCTCAACCATCGGTCATGACTGCTTCTTCGCCAACGCCTCGGAAACGATCGCCGAGAGATCGTCCATGTTGACCGGCTTGGAGAGCACCATGTCGATCCGCGCGCCCTCGATCTCATCGTCGCTGATCGTCTTGCCCCAGCCGGTGAGAAGCACGACCGGCGTCCCGGGCTCCATGCCCTTGATCGCCCGCGCAACGTCCCAGCCGGACATTCCGGGCATGCCGAGATCGGTGAACACCAGATCATGCCGTCCGGTCTCGAACCGCTCGATCGCCTCTCGTCCGCTCCGGGCAACGCAGACCGCATGCCCGCACTCCGTCAACATCTCGACCATCACCTGCGCGAAGGCTTCCTCATCATCCACGACGAGGATTCTCGCCGGCTCCGCATCGGGTTTGACGACGGAGCCCGCATCCTCCGGCTGAGCAACGACATCCGCCGCCGGGAGGAAGACCGTGATGGTCGCGCCCTGCCCCGGCTCGCTCTCGACCGCGATCTGCCCTTTGTGGCGACTGATGATGCCGTACGCGACGCTCATCCCGAGGCCGGTGCCTTCGACTCCGCGAGTGGTGAAGAACGGATCGAAGATGCGCTTGCGGACATCCTCGCTCATCCCAATACCGGTGTCTGCCACGCGAATCCAGGACGACTCATCGGAACGGCCGGTCGAAACCTCGATCCGTCCGCCTTCGGGCATCGCCTGGATAGCGTTCAGGATGATGTTCGCCAGGACCTCCCTGATCTCGGCGGCGACACCCATCGCGTACACGCCTTCACCGGGATCGATCTCAACCTCGATATGAGCGCCCTGCGCCTCCATCGAGTTCTGCCACGCGGGCCTCAGTACATCGATCACCTCGGCAGCCAGAGCGCTCAGATCGATGGGCGAGAACGGCTCGTCCGCCCGGACCTTAGTGAACTCCTGGATCCGGCGGACCGTCTCGACGGCATCCAGGGCGGCGCGCTCGATCGCCTGCAGCCGGGATACCGCGGACGCATCCTGAATATTGCGCACCAGGAGCTGGATATTGCCGAGGATTATGCCGAGAGTATTGTTAAAATCGTGCGCTACTCCGCTGGCGATCTCGCCGATCGCGCGCAGCTTCTCCGACTGGACGAGTTGGTCCTGAGTGGCCTTGAGCTCCTCATATGCCTGGCGCACGCTGGCTTCGAGCTGGCGACGCCTGGTGATGTCGCTGTAGACCTCCGCCCTGCCGAGGTAGACTCCCCCGTCGCCGAAGATCGGAGCGCTGTACCAGTGCAGCACGTGACGCTGGGGCTTAGCCAACTCCAGAACGTGCTCCAGCACCTCATGCGGGTGGTCCTTGAGCCACCTGCACTTCGCCTCGAAGCCGTCCGGATCCTTGAACCGCGCCTTCAGGATGTCGCCGATGACCTCGGTGCGGTCCTTGCCGAGCAGATCGCTCTGCTCGATATGGAGCATGCGGCAAACACCGGGGTCCACGTAGCTGATCCGATGGCTCGGATCGAGCACGAGGACGCCTCTCTCACGCATATCCGCGGGCAGGTCGAACGACAGCCCACCGACCTGCATGAGCTCCGATGCTGCCGCCTGGGCACTGCTTTTCGAGTTATCTGATTGCACGGAAGTCACCATGACGCCGGATTTGCGTCAGACCGGCATAGCTGCTGAAGTCTGTCACTCTGAGCGACACGAACGATGATCGACGACAGAGTCGCCGATCATCGGCCGTGTCGCCCCTAAGAAACCTCGCGCCGTCAGCCCTGAGAAGTCCCGACCGTCCTTCGATACGCTTCGCTACTCAGGACTAGCGGGGCTTCCACCCCAAACAACTGCGCTTGCTGCGCGGTAACATGCTCGGAATGCCACCGTATGCACAAAGGCCGACAGCAAGCTAGACCAACCTGACGAGCAGGTCAGAGTCTCTGAAGAGCCCGCTCGGCGGTCCACTTGATCTCCGGATTCGACGATGACGCAAGCTTAGCGATGATATCCCTGGCCGATCTATCCCCGGCCTGGCCGAGTGCGAACACCGCCCATACCGACGCCGGCCCGCCGGATGACGCCACCTGCTTGAGGCTCGGCGCGGCATCGGCGCCGATCTTCGCCAGCGCGGTTGCTGCCCGGAACTTCACAACCTCCGCCTGGCCGGCATTCGAGATGACCGAGATCAGCGGAGAGACCGCGGAGGATCCCTGCCCGGCCAGCGAGAGGACGGCGGCATCGGCAACCCGGCCATCGGAGTCCGACAGCATACTGATGAGCGCGCTGGTCTGCGGGTTCGAGCGCTGCTCGCCGAGACCTCGCGCGGCTGATATTCTGACAACGGGATCGGAATCCTTGGAAAGCTTCAGGAGCGCCGCGGACGCCGATGTGGAGTCGATCTTCTCAAGCGCAGCCGCACCGGCATGCCTGACCGTGCTCGAACCGCCCGCGATCGCTGCTACCACCGGGCCGACGGCGGGATCGCCGAGCCTCTGGATACCGGTGATGACGGACGTCCGCACCTTCTGGTCCATGTCGCCAAGCGCGCCGACCAGCGCGGATATCGCCCTGCCGCCGCCGATGACGCTCAGTGCGCGCGCGGCGCGAGCCCTGACCTCGCCGTCGTCACGGGTCTGGCTCAGCACCTCAACCAGCAAGTCCGTAGATCGAGGATCGCAGATCGCGCAGAGCGAACTGACGGCCACTCTGCGAACAGCGGCGATGTCGCCGGTGCTCTTCAAGAGCGCGGGCGTGGCGTCCTTGCTTCCGATCTTGCCGAGGGCATCGGCCGCTGCCATGCGCAAGTCCTGATCATCCTCGTCGAGCAGATCGATCACGGCAGGGACGCTCGGCGGACCGATCTTGATCAGCACGTTCATCGCCGGCCCGCGGAGACTGCCGTCCTTCGCGGCGGTCTGCACCTGCGGGATTACCTTCGGGCCGATAGCGATCAAGGCGTTCGAGGCGCCCGCGCTTACGTTGGCATCGGAATCCTTCAGGGAAGGGATCAGCACCGCGATATGCTCTCCGCCGATCTCGCTGAGCGCGGCGGTCACCTGCGTCCTCACATTGGCATCGGCGTCCTTGAGCAGCCCGAGAAGCTGTCTGACTGCCTGCTCGCCGCCGATTGACTTGACGGCCTGAGCCGCGGTGATGCGCTCCTCGGGCTTCATCTCCTGGACCTTGTCGTAGAGCCGGTCGCGCTTCATCAGGTCGCGGGCGGCGGCCATCTTCTCCTCCTGGGAGCCCGCCCTGAGTTGCTCTGCCAGGCGGCCGATATGTATCTGGCGCATGATACCCGCGCCGATCGCGTACAAGACGATCAGGCCGATGATCCCACGAATCAGGTACTTGCTCTTCATGTGCACTCCTTTGGAACACGGAAGCGGAGCTTCCGCACTCCATATTGGTTACCTTGCCACCGCGATCGAGGCCGTGACGGCGGTGATCGCCAGGATCACCGCCCAGAACCGCCATTTCGATGCGGTCAGAAGCTGCAAAACGACAAACAGACACAACGGCGTCCCGAGAAGCGACATCAGCATCACTTCGCCGGTATCCAGCCTCGCCCCCGGCGCGAACGCCGCCTTGAGCGTCCCAAACAGAGCCCCGAACCCGACCGCCGAGATCAGCCCGGGGAGCATCTTTTCTATGATCCCCAGGTCTGCGACGACGGTGATGATAAACAACATCACCGCGAGCAGCCCCATCGTGACCAGCGACGGCGCGCTCACCGGCTTGCCGACGAATGCCTCCAGCAGCACCGGAAGCATGCAGCCGGCCAACAAGGGCACATACCACCAGCCGGTCTCGTAGAACTGGCGGCGCGGCGCAAGCACCTCGAGGCCCGACGGGATCTCGACACGCTGCCCCTCGATCTCGAGGACGAGGGCCTCCTCGTAGATCCCCGGCCGGTGGATGCTGTCGGTCTGCGCCGTGACCGTGAGCGTCTGCTTCCGACGATTGAACGCTTGAGGCGAGACGGTCAGCCAGCCCGGCTGAGACGCCACCCGGCCGTTGATCCGTCCGCGGCCCGGAACCCGAACCGTGAGACCGCGATTCCTGGACTCACCTTTCCGCAGTCTGCCGAAGTCCAGGAATTCCGACGAAAGGATGATCTCCGGACCGTATTCATCCGATACCTGCGCATCCGGACCTGCCGACGGGACCTCACCATACTCCCGAGGTCCGGCTGCGTGCGGCGTCAACGGCGTCCAGACCGGGGCGGTCGCTCCGACGCGGGCGGCGATCCGCCTCAGATCGTCGGCGATCTCACCGGACGACTGATATCTGTCATACTTGTTCTTCGCCAGAGCCCGCGATATAACCTGCTCAAGTTCGCCCGGCAGCGATGGATCGATCTCCCTGAGCGGGACCGGCTGGTCCTCATCGACGGTCCGTTTCCACGAGAACGGGTCCTTCGCCTTCACCGCCTGGAACGGCCGCCTGCCGGTGAGCATCTCGTAGAGAGTGACTCCCACGGCCCAGATGTCCGATCGGTGGTCGGAGCGCTCCTCCTCCTCGAAGTCCTCGGGAGCCATGTAGGCGTATGTCCCCGCGCCGCCGGCATACGATCCGCTGCCGAGGATCTCAGCGAGGCCGAAGTCGACAATCTTCGCCTGGCCTTCCTTGGAAATGAGGATGTTGCCCGGCTTGACGTCACGGTGGACGGTGTGGTTCTCGTGAGCGAAGTGCAGGGCGTCACAGAGTTGGATTCCGATGCTGAGCGCCTGGTCGAGCGGCAGTCTCCCCTGGCGGCGCATGACCTCCTGGAGGTTCGGCCCCTTGACGTACTCCATGTCGATCACGATGTGGCCGTCGATCCGATCGACGCCGTTCACCTGGACGATGTTCGGGTGGCGCAGACGATCGAGGACCCTGGCCTCCTCGAGGAATCGTCCCTCGTCGCCCGCCATGAGGTTGATCTCCTTGAGCGCAACCTGCTTGCGGAGCATGGTATCCCACGCGAGGTAGACGATTCCCGAGGCCCCGTGCCCCAGTACATCGAGTTTTTCGTACTTTCCGATCTTTCCTAAGGCCATGGTGTGAGACCTATGGGCCGGACGGGGGCGATGAGACGGGCTTCGGGCGAATGACCTTGAGCCGGCCGCCGTCCACTACATATATGTCGCCGTTTCGGTCGATGACGAGCGCCTCGGGGCCGATGAGCTGCCCCTCACCGATCATCCTCAGAGGCGCGCCGTCGGCGGAGTACTTGGCGATGCGCTTGTTCGCGGTATCCGAGAGGTATATGTTGCCCTGCCGATCACGGGCGGTCTTCGCCGACAGGAGCCTCACACGTTCCTCGAAGGCATCGTCCGCCACGAAGTCGGCGACCACGCGGCCCGTGGTATCGACCTTCGCCAGGCGGCCCGTGGTATCCGAGACGTACAGGTATCCCTGGTAGAGGCTGAGCACGCTGCCCTTCACCGGAGTATAGAGCAGCGAGGCGGGTATGCCGTACTCAAACTTGCTCATGTCGGGCTCGGGGGCAGGAGCGACAACCGTCTTCTCCGCCGGCTTCAGATCCTTGAGATACGGAATCCTCTCCGCGTAGAGGCCGAGCGACAGGCCAACGATCAGGCCGAGGAGTCCGGGCACGAGGACTCGCGCCAGCCTCCTGCCGATGCCGCCTCCTGCCGCCGGTCCCACGGAAGTCGGAGTCGTAGTTCGGCGGTAGGCTGCAACGGCGACGGTCACGTTGTCAGACCCGCCGTTCTTCAGCGCGGCCTTGACGAGCCGATCACATGCCTCGCTCGGAGCCATGGAGGAGCCGACGATATCGGCAATCTCGGGCTCCCGCACCGGTCCGGTGAGCCCATCGGAACAGAGGAGGATCACGTCGCCCGGTCGGAGGTCCGTGCTGCTGACCTCCGGCTCGATATCGGCCTCCAGACCGATGGCCCGGGTGATGACATTGCGGAACCGGCTCCTGCGCGCCTGGTCCTCGGTCATCTCGCCGGAGCGCACCTTCTCGGCGACGATGGAATGGTCCTCCGTGAGCCGGAGCAGCCGGCCGTCGCGGAGGAGGTATCCCCTGCTGTCGCCGACATGCGCGACGAAGAGCTTGTCATCCTTGACGGCGGCGGCGACACAGGTGGTGCCCATGCCCTGAAGCTCCGGACGCGCGCCGGCCTCGCGCACGACGTCGGTGTTTGCCGCGACGAGGCTCCGGGAGAGCAGGCTGCCGAGATCCGAGGCGGTCTGGACGCCGGACGTGAACGTGCGCCGGACGGCTTCCACGGCGAGTCCGCTGGCGGTAGCGCCGGACGCGCGGCCGCCCATGCCGTCCGCGACGACGAGCAGTCCTTCGGCAGCCCCGGCGAGTTCGTCGCGGGTCAGGATGAGACAGGAATCCTCGTTCGCGGGCCGTGGGCCCTTGTCGGTCTTCCAGGCAGTGGATATGTTGGTCAAACCTTCACCTTACGCACTCGTACTCCTACTCGTACTCATAATCGCAATCGCGCCCCTCCTCCATCTCGGGGCGAAGCATTTGCGTTTGTGTCCCAGCACGCAAGCTCCTAGGTCGGCAAATGCTTAGCCCCTACAGGGACGTGTTTGGATCTCGTTCATCGTACTCGTAATCGGCGACCTCTCGAGTACGATTACGAGTAGGAGTTCGCTAGTCGACGCTACGCCTCAGTATGCCGATCAGGTAGAGCATGAACAGCGACAGGGCGGTCAGGAAGACGAACTTCAGCCCTGTCAGCACCCATCCGAGTATCTCAGTCCCGTTCAAAGCGCAGGACCACCTCTCCGAGCTTGATCTGGTCGCCGGGGTTGAGCCGGACCGCCGAGCCCCGAATAACCTGCACGCCGTTCACGCAGGTACCCATCTGGCTCCCCAGGTCCTCGATGTAGAATTCCGTTCCGTTCTCCGAGAAAACCTTCGCATGGCTGTTGGAAACGGTCGGATCGCCGAGCCTGACGTCGCTGGTGAGGCCCCGCCCGACAACCATCTCCGAGGCCAGCAGGAACTCCTCGCCTGACCCACCGGCCATCACGAGCCTCGGCCTGCTGCTCACGGAAACCGCGGAGAGCCGGCTCTTGATCGCGGACCGCGCGGACTCGCGGAAGACCAACTCGGTCGCGCCGAGCTTGATCAGATCGCCGTCCCGCAGGATCCGGCTCTCGACGCGCTCCCCGTTGACCCAGACGCCGTTGGTGCTGTTCATGTCCGTGATGGTGAACCCGTCCGCGCCAAGGGTGATTCGCGCATGCCGCTTCGAGACCATACCATCCTTCTCGATGACCACATCGTTTCCGGCGCGGCTCGACCGTCCGATGGTCATCGACGGCTTGGCGAGGGCGATCTGGCGGGATGAGCCATCGACATCGCTGACCTCCAGGACCGGAGGGGCGACGGTGTTGGCGTCGTACATGTCTGTAGCGGCGACGGTGAACTCCTCATCGCCCGCGGGCTCGAAGGTCGGCGGCGCGGACCCGCGCTCGTCGGCCTCCCACTCGATCGGCATCGGCTCCGGAGCCGGCTCGGCATCCCTCACGGGGTGTTGGGTATCCCATCGGCACTTCACGCAGAGCTTCTCAGGCGCAGGCCCGCCCTCCTCGCGCATGATCTCCTCGATGGTGAAGTCGAGCTGCCCGCGGAGGTAGTACTTGTTCTGCGCCATGTACTTGCGGAGGGCGGTCTCCAGTTCGTCCTTGTCCAGGAAAGCGAGCAGGTACTCACGCTCCTCATCGGAGTCGAAGGCGATCTCGAGCACGTACTTGTTCGGCACGTAGACCTTGTTATCGAGTCCTTCCTTGCGGTTGTCTTCCATCGCGCCGATGATCCGGCGGAGGATGTCCTTCGGCCGCAGGTCGCTCGCCGCGTCGCCGAACAGGTTCTCGTACCACCCGGCGAAAGTCTTGTTCAGTTTCTCGAAAACGTCCATGTATCGCTCCTCGCGTCACGGCGTAGATGCATCCGTCCTCGTCACAACGCTGCTTTCACGATCTCCCTGCAGACCGGGCCGGCGGCGTTTCTGCCCCATCCGCCGTTCTCTACCACGACGGCAAACGCGATCCGCGGATCCTCGACCGGCGCAAACCCGACGAACCAGGAATGCGGCATGCGGTCGGCTTGGTCGTTCTCCGCGCTGCCGGTCTTGCCCGCGACCGATACTCTCAGCCCGGCGAAGGTCCCCCTGGCGGTACCGATCGTGGTCACGTCGGCCATCATCTTCCGCAATGCCCGCGATGTTGCGGGACTGATCGGTCGGCCCATCTCGACGGGCGCAGACTCCTCCTGAACCTCGTCACCGAGCCGGATGTCCTTCACGAACTGAGGCTTCATCATGATGCCGCCGTTCGCGATCGCAGCGACCACCCTGGCCATCTCGAGCGGCGTCACGAGGATGCGCCCCTGTCCATACGCATTGTCGGGCAGGTCCGGCCGGAGTCCCTTCGGCGGAGGTATGTGCTCCAGCCTGAACTTCTTCGCCGCCGTCTCGTAGAGGCGGTCCTCACCGAGTTCGAGCCCCAGATGCGCGAAGTAGACGTTGCACGAGACCCTGACCGCCTTCGACAGGTCGGTCGAGCCGTGCGCGCCCATCTCCTCGAGGTCGGTGATCCGTCGTCTCGACCATGTCCGGCCGCCTGCCCGCCAGCTCACATTTCGCTCGCTGTGGCGACACACATACGTGACGTCAACGCCGTTCTCCAGAGCCGATGCCGCCGTGACCAGCTTGAACGTCGATCCCGGTGGGTAGAGGCCGTGGAGCGCACGGTTCACCAGCACGGCCTCGCCGCTCTCATCCCCATTATACGACTTCCAGATGCCGCGTGTTAACTCGTTCGGGTCGAAGTGAGGAATCGAAACGGCAGCGAGCACCTCTCCGGTATAGACATCGAGCACGACCGCAGCGCCTTTGGTCTTCGGCCGGCCGGTCCGCCGATCCCGAACGGCCCCGGCATACTTGCTCAGCGCTTTCTCGACGGCGTCCTGCAGTTCGGCATCGATGGTGAGGCGGAGGTCCTTGCCCACTCTGTGCGGCTGGAACGGAGTGCGCCTCAACCGATACATGGGCAGGAGTTCCGAGTAGTCATCAAACCCTCTCAGGTCGCCGTTATGCCATTTCTCCATGCCGACCGGCCCGCCGCATATGGGGTCCAGATAGCCCACGAGATGCACCGAGTCACCGCCGAAGGGATAGTACCGCTTGCCGGGGCGTCCGGCCGCATTCTCGGCTAGATCGCCGAGCTCTGATGCGCGCGATGATGCGAGCGGCTTGCCGTTTCTGTCATAGATGCTCCCGCGCGGGATCGATGCCTCGATCGACCGAAGCCTGGGATTCACGTGCGCGCGGACGACACCGTCGGCATCCGGAGCGGTGATCGTGCGCCCGGCGATCCGGTCGGCGGCGATCCCCTGGATCCACACGAGCCTGCCGATGCCCGCCACTCCGAGAAGCAGGACCGCGAATCCCACGCCGAGCCTGCGGAAAGCTCGCCTCGTCTCGGTGCGCACATCGACTCCGTGCCGTCCGTCCGCCGAGATGTTGAGCAACATGCCGAGGATGAAGAACGACGCGATCAGCGACGACTTGCCGTAGCTTGCGAACGGAAGCGTGACGCCGGTGAGCGGCGTCAGTCCGAGCACGCCGAACACGATGATGACGGTCTGGATACCGAAGAGCGTACTCAGCCCGGCTCCCAGGAAGCGGTCGAAGTCGGTCCTCGCATGGAGAGCGATCCTGAGCCCTCGAACGATGATCAGCGAGTAGAGCGCCAGCACGACGATCAGCCCGACGAGGCCGATCTCTTCGCCGAGCGCCGCCGGCATGAGATCGGATCCTCCGCGCGGCATGTAGTGCGCGCTCCCCAGCCCGAGGCCGCTGCCCCAGATGCCTCCGGTCGCCAGTCCCCAGAACCCCTGGGCTAGCTGCATGCCGTTTTCGTGGATGTTGTCCCAGGGATGGAGCCACATATCGACGCGCACGTCGAATACTCCGAGCTTCAGGACGTGCGCGATCGCCCCGGTCACACCTATGACCGCCAGCCCGACGCCGATGAACGACGGCTTGCCGGTAGCCACGTAGAGCATCGCCACGAACATGCCGAAGAGGATCAGCATCGGACCCAGATCACGGACGAGGACGAAGGTCAGAAGCGACAGCAGGTACATCACGATCAGCGGACCGATATCCCTGAACAGCGGCATCTCGATCCGCCGCCTGGGGCCGGTCCTGTCGAGCAGGATATGCCAGCGGTCGGAGAGATAGCTTGCCACGAAGAAGACGAGGGCGATCTTGACGATCTCCATCGGCTGAAAGCCGAGGAAGCTGATCCTCGTGCCTGCGGGTCCTCTGCCGAACAGGAGCAGCGTGAGAACGAGCGCGATGGCGGAGAGCGCGTAGATATATGTATAGCGCCAGGCTCTGAATGCCCGGAACCTCGCCGTCAGCGGCACGGCGAACGCCAGCGCCCCGAGCAGAATGCCTCGAACCTGCTGAGGGAAGACGAAGGTGTCGCGCAGCGGATCCTTGATCGAAAACAGCACGATCGCCGCAAGCCCGCAGAGGATCATGACCGACGGCAGGAGATACGGATCGGCGCCGCTCGCACGCTTCCTCAGCAGAAGATGCATGAGGAAGAACGACAGGATCAGCAGTCCCGCGTGTACCCAATACGACACGACGGTCGCGCCCGGATCCCTCGCCCTGATCCGCGAATCGAGAGCGGCGACCTTGGAAGCACTGACCACCGGCAGGCGCTCCAGCCAACTCCGCGTGATCGGCCGGTCCCCTCTGATCAGTACCGCCTCGAGGATTCTGGATGCCGCTCCGTGCCCGATGTCGGCCCGGATAGACAGATCGATCGCGCTGAGCGCCGACAGATCGGCGCCTCCCGAGGACAGCGCGTAGAGACGCCCGGCCTCGGCGGAGGTCAGCAGCCGCACGCGGCTGAGGGAGGCGGTGTTGACAAAGGGCCCGTGCTGATCGCGGTAGTCGCAGATGCGTTTGGCCGCTCCCCGGTCGACGTTGAGGACCGAGGCAAGCTCATCCGGTGAGGCCGCGTTGATGTTCACCGTTCCTCGATCGTCGAGCGCCGGCATCCGTCCCAGGAACGCGAGGACGAAGCCGAGCAGAAGTACTATCGCGGCGAAGACCAGCAGTATACCTTCAGTGGTTCGGTGTCTGTGACTCATCCAGGTATTCATACGCGTAATGGCCGCGGATTGTTGCGCGGCAGGCATTCCGGACCGCTCGGCGATCGATGCGCGCATCCTGTGCCCCGGGCCGATATCAGGTCGTCGGCAGGCCCTCCAAGCGGTTCTGAAGCCTGCGGTTTCTATGATAGCCCTATTACCTTGACACTCAGCAAGTTGCTCTCAATTGTAAGTTTAGGTGTTGACGGAAAAGGACATAATTCATTGGCTTGCGGAGTCGGTTACGGCCCGCAGATCACCAGAGCGTTGTCCCGAAGCCCGCTGGTCTGAGGGCGGCCGCATATCATCGGGAAAGGAGTGATGTGTGCCGCATGTAGGGTACACCCATGCGGATGCCCTGTCAGGATCCGCTTCACGAAGCCAGTCTAGTGTTCCGTCAAGTCAAGACGCGCGTCTTCGGCCTGACGGAACTCCGGGCTGCGCTGTTGAGTCGGATCGGAGAATCCGACTCAACAGCGCACTAGCGTAATGTATCTCATCTTCACAACGGAGGTCAAGGAGCTATGAAGGTTCAGAGACTGTATCTAGTGCTGCTCGTGATGTCACTCGCCATCCTGTCGAATGCAGCATTGGCGCAGGACATGGTGTTCATCACTGAAAGGTTCTTCAACCCGCAGCCGCTTGGTGTTCGGCTGTGCGCGCAGACCGTTCCCGGGATACCGAACATACCGATGACGTTCTTCGGAGAGGGCGTCTACGGCACCCATCCGGTGCCCGCAACCGCCACCACCAATTCCCTGGGATTTGGGTGTGCCAAAGCCTTCTGGCCGGTGGGCGTGTACTCGGTGCAGGTGAATGCAGGACCGGTCTGGTCACCGTTCGTCGCAGTTACCGTAGCCCCGCAGTCCATCTGCTGTGGTCTGACCGGCGGTGGAGCCCTGGCGCTGTTCCACTACGGCGTGCCGAAGAACATAACGAGGACTCTGGAGCCTCGCTTTGCAACGTTCGGCATTCTGTTTGACGAAGGGTGCAACGGCAGGAAATGCGCCAAGATCCCGTTCCAACTTCTCTACTTCGATCACGACAACCCGCTCGGACCGGTATCCTTCGTGGCCAAGAGCTTCATCTCGAAGCAGTTCGGCATTGCGCCGAATCCGAGTGAGTCCGTAAGGTTCGTGGGGAACGGGCAGTTCCAGCTGGGCGCCGATCCGCCCAAGTACGTTCGCTACATCGCAGAGATCATCGACGGCAACCCGGACCAGTTCTACCTGGAGATCAGAGACTTTGCCGGGAAGGTGCTCTACCAGAGCTCGATCGGCATAAGCTTCGAGGGTCTGGTCATCAGCGGGCAGGTCGATGTGGATTGCGTCGAGTAGACCGGGCAGTCTGCGCTGTCGGGATGGCCTGTGAGATGGGCCATCCCGATGGCAACACATCGACGGCTGACACCACTATGACAGGGCAAACGCCTGTGCGGATTCGGGAGCAATTGCCCGCAACACACGAACCCGGAAGGGCACGGCGGGTCGACACCAGCATGCTTTGTGCCAAAGGAGGCTAAATCACTTATGACACGCAAGATTCTGTTCGCGCTCACACTCGTGATGGCCATGACCGTGCTGGCCGGCGCATCATGGGCAACGACGGTCGAAGACATCAAGGTCACCGGCAACTTCTTCAACCCGAGACCGGGCAGCACACAACTGTGCGCCGAAGTGGATCCGCGATACTCCGGCGTGGAGGTGAAGTTCACCGGAGAGACGCCGTACGAAGTGGAGTTCAAGGCCAAGTCCGCATTCACCAACGCCTGGGGAGTAGCCTGCGTAAAGACCACGTGGCCTCAGGGCATCTACGAGGTGGAAGCGAAAGCGTTCCCCACCAACACGAACGGTATGCTTCAGGCGCCTAAGATCGAGTCCGAATCGGTCGCGGTATCGGTCTTCAACCCGACCAACTTCTGCGGCGCGCAGGGAGGTGGAGCGCTCTATCTCAACTCCTACGATGCCGGCAAAGTGGTAAGACAGACTCTGGCTTCACGGCAGGCCACCTTCGCGTTCATCTTCAAGAAGAGCCCCGTGAACAACTTCGGCATCCTCTACTTCGACAACGACCACCCGGTGCTGGGTGAGGTGGAGTTCGAGGCCAGGCACTGGTTCGATTCGAACATCCTGTACTTCAACAACCCGGACTACGCCTCGTTCGAGCTGATCGGCATGGGCTGGGTCGAGACCGAGGAATACGAGGGACCGGTACACTACTACCTGTACGCGGACACCTTCCCAGGCTTCCAGAAGTTCTTCATCGCTCTGTGGGATCCCGCCGGCAACCTCGTGTACAGGAGCGCCCCGTGGAACAACGGGGTCGTACCGGAACTCCGAGTGTTCCAGGGACAGATCGTGGTCACTCCGTGCCTGAACGGCGAGGACTGGCCCTGCCAGGACTGCCCGTAGCGAACCGCACCTGCGGTTTGACTACTAACCGACAGCGCGGGCGGCATGCCTGCGCACCGAGACTGTCCGATGAGGATGCCGGCGCGCATGCGTCAGGCATCCTCATCGTTCGGGACTGGTACGCGCAAACGGCATCCCTTCCGGCGATCACCGAAGATCGACAGGTTCGGGACGCCGTCGGCATGGAGAACGAACAATACGGTGCAAGGAAACATCGAGGAGGGAACGCAGATCATGACACACAGAACACTGCGCGCAGTAGTGCTGATTACGACATTGCTCTTGACGAGCGCGGCATGGGCTGTCAACAACGAAGACTCAGTAGTGGTCACCGGCAAGTACTTCAACCCCAAACCTGGAAGCACCCAGCTCTGCGCTCACATCAATCTACAACTAGTTTGTTCTATGGCGGTACCAGCCCAGACCGCTGCCGTCAAGTTTTTCGGGCTGACCCCATGGGACACGGAGTTCATGGCCGGGCCCCAGCAGACGGATATCCTGGGCAACGTGTGCATCAAGACCAATTGGCCACAGGGAGTTTACCGCGTCTCAGCATCGATCCTTCTGCCCGGCAGCTATCTAAGGCAGAATTCCTACTCCGCGCCGGCGGCGGTATCGGTCTTCAACCCGAACAATTTCTGCGGCGCGCAGGGCGGTGGAGAACTGCATCTGCGCTCGTACGGCGTGCCCAAGGATATCCGGACGACTCTGACCACGCGTGACGCCACCTATGCCTTCATCTACAAGGAGCCGGTCGGAAGCCAGAGATGTCCGACGTTCGGAGTATGGTATTTCGATAACGACAACCCGAAGGGGCCGGTCGAGTTCGTTTCCAGAAGCCTGACCGAAGTCAACTTCGGCATTGATATGGACGGCATGACGTCCTATGACTTCGTCGAGTTCCTGGGCAACGGCTACTTCTCCCAGCCGCTCATCTTCTACATGCAGCCGGTGCACTTCTACATCTACGCGGACAACTTCCCGAACGACAGCTACTTCTACATCGCCATCTACGACTTCGCCGGCAACCTGCTGTATCAGAGCGCTGCGGAGAATCTGTTCGACGAACTGCATGTCTTCGAGGGCAAGAACATCGTGCAGCCGTGCCCGTAGGAGAAGCGCGTCGCACCCGCCCTCTCAATGCGGAAGATCGCATATCGCTGATACGGATATGCGCGAAAAAGCCCATCCGATCTCGGATGGGCTTTTCTGCGAAAATGGGGCGAGTGATGGGACTCGAACCCACGGCCTCCAGGGCCACAACCTAGCGCTCTAACCAACTGAGCTACACCCGCCATATAAAGTGGAAAGGGGAAAGTGTGAAGATGGTGGAGAAGACCCGGTCCGGCCTTCCCTCTTCACCCTTCCCGCTGCCTACTTCGTCCTTCCCACTACCTACTCATCTGGCACCCCCGGCAGGAATCGAACCTGCGACCCACTGCTTAGAAGGCAGTTGCTCTATCCCCTGAGCTACGGAGGCAAGAATGGAGCGGGAGACGAGGTTCGAACTCGCGACATCCAGCTTGGAAGGCTAGCGCTCTACCAACTGAGCTACTCCCGCGCGTCACTCGGACCACGGTGGTTCCGAGCACAGACATTATACCACAAGGCGCGCGCATGTCAATATGCGCCGCCAGGCTTCTTGCCCGGTCTTCGGTCCCTCGTCCCGAAGGTTGACTCCCGTCTGCCGTATCCTGCTCGAACGCGCTTGCCGTCATCCGTCCGACAGGCCACCCGCACCGGTTGCTCAATACGCCGCATACGGACGGACCGTTCGCATATGCATGGTCGGGGTGGCGAGACTCGAACTCGCGGCCTCATGCTCCCAAAGCATGCGCGCTACCAACTGCGCTACACCCCGGAATGTGTACTGATTATATCAGTTTCGGGGCGGGATATCAAGGAGAGTGTGGGGGTATGAGCGCGGGAGTCCGGGAACGCCCACACTCCCATGCTCCCCTGCCATCCGCCTCACAGTCGACCGGTCGCGAGGTACTGTTGGAGGACGCGCTTGGCGAGGTGCATCGCACGGGCGCGGTGGCTGATGCGGTTCTTCACGTCGGAAGGGATCTCGGCCATCGTCTGCCCGCACTCGGGGATGTAGAAGATCGGATCATAGCCGAATCCGCCCTCGCCCGCCGGTTCGTGAGCGATCACACCTTCGCACGCGCCCTCGACGATGACCGTCTCGCCTTCCGGAGTGGCGATGCAGACCGCCGCACGGAACCGGGCGGTGCGCGCCTCGTCCGGAACGCCTTCGAGGAGTTCGAGGAGCTTGAGGTATTTGTCACGGTCCGATGCGCCGGGTCCGCCGAACCGAGCCGATTGCACTCCCGGCCGACCGCCGAGCGCGTCGACCTCGAGGCCGGAGTCGTCCGCGAGGGTGAGCTTGCCGGTGGTGCGCGCGACGGTGGACGCCTTGATCTCGGCGTTCTCGGCGAAGGTCTCGCCGGTCTCCTCGACCTCGGGCATGTCCGGGAAGTCGCGGAGGGAGAGGACGCGAACGTCCATGTCGGCGAGGAGGGCCTTCAGTTCCTCCACCTTGCCGGTGTTCTTGGTTGCGAGGACTAGATCCATGGTGGCTCCGAAATCAGAAGTGACGTACCATCCGTGGGAGGAATTCTGCGTCGGTGAATGTCTGTCCTGAGCCTGTCGAAGGGACGACGCTAATCCCGACGTCGGAGTTAGCGGACACAAACCGTCCGCAAAACTCCTCCTACGGGGGGCTGGATGCTTCGGAAGCAGAGCTCGCGGTTTGTGCGAACGGCGCTACCGAAGCCCCTCGGGTATGCCTTGTAGGGAACGCCCGCCGTCGCGTTCCGCTCGTTGGAGACCTACACCCACGGAACGGGACAGCGTCCGTTCCCTACAGGCGGCGTCTGTCTATGTAGGGCACTGCCGCCGTCCTGTGCCGCTGGTATCGGCCCGAAACGGGCGAAACGGGACAGCGTCCGTTTCCTACGCACTAAGCCGATGCATCGGCAGCGCCATTTCATTCTGCTACCGATGCATCGAGGAGACATTCGGAGTTGGCGGACACAGACCGTCCGCAAGATTCCTCCTACACGTGATTCGGCTACACCAACCCACCGAGGGCGTCGCGCTGGATGGCGAAAAGCTGCCTGATGCCGGCCTCGGCGAGGTCGAGCATCTTGTTGAACTGCTGGCGGCTGAACGGCATGCCCTCCGCCGTGCCCTGGATCTCGACGAACCTGCCGGCGCCGGTCATGGCAACGTTCATATCGACCGCCGCGCAGGAGTCCTCGGAGTACTTGAGGTCGAGCATCGTTTCGCCGCCGACAATGCCGACACTGACGGCCGCGAGCATGTCCGTGATGATATCCTTGCGGACGAGCCCCTGGCGGCGGAGCCAGTCGGCCGCCTCGGCCAGAGCCACGAATGCGCCGGTCATCGATGCCGTTCGGGTGCCTCCATCGGCCTGGATGACGTCGCAGTCCATCCAGATCGTTCGCTCGCCCAGAGCCTTCATGTCGACCACCGAGCGCAACGAGCGCCCGACGAGCCGCTGGATCTCCATCGTGCGGCCGCCGAGCTGGCCTTTCGCGGCCTCGCGCTGGTTCCTGGTGAGACAGGAACGCGGAATCATGCCGTACTCGGCGGTGACCCACCCGGTGCCCGATCCCTTCAGGAACGGAGGGACTTTCTCCTCGACGGATGCCGTGCAGATGACGCGGGTGTCGCCCATCTCGATGAGACAGGACCCCTCCGCATACTTGATATATCCTCTGGTGATCTTTACCGGACGGATCTGGTCGTTTGCTCGACCGTCTTCTCTAGCCATTCTATCGCTCCCAAATCGACTCCCCACCTGATCTGCTCGACGTGATCGAGCGGCTTGCCCAGGAATTCGCCGCCCAGCGCCGCGAACTCGTCGGGCCGGGCAGTCGTGTAGTATCTGTGTACGGGTTCGATGTGCGGTGGGTTCAACATACCCGTATCCGCGAGTATCTCCCCCGCCTCGATCGCGGTCTCCTCCGCGGGATCGATAAGCGTGACCTCGGGCCCGACCCTGCGGCCGATCGCGTCCGCCAGGAACGGATAGTGCGTGCAGCCCAGAACGATCGTCCCGTATCCGCCGAGCATCAGCGGCTCGGTGTACTCGGCCACCGCCTCGTGAGCCTCCGGTGAGTCGGCCCCGCCGGACTCGATCAGAGGCACGAAGCGCGGACACGCCTGTTCGTAGACGTCGGCGTCCTCAAGCAGGCCGGACAGCGCCCGTGTGTAGGCCCTGGTGTTCACGGTGCCCTGCGTGGCGAGGATTCCCACTCGCCCGTCCCGCGAGGCACGCGCCGCCGCCCGCGCGCCCGCATCGATCACACCCAGGATCGGCGCCTGGGGGAACATGCGCCGCGCTTCCTCGAGCGCCAGCGCGGACGACATATTGCAGGCCATGATTACCATTTTGGCGCCGCATCTGTCAATCAGGAACCGGGTTATCCCCAGGGCGTAGCTCAGTATCTGATCGGGCGGACGATCGCCATACGGGATGTGGATCTCGTCCCCGACGAATGCGATGTGTTCGTGCGGGAGTTTGGCCTCGATCTCCTTGGCGACGGTCAGGCCGCCGACCCCGGAGTCGAAAACGCCGATCGGTGCATCAGTTTTCAATGTTCACTCCATATCAAGACTGCCGACCGCAGACCGCGGACGGCAGCCGAGCTCTCCGGAACCTGCAGTCGGCGGTCCGCCGTCTGCAGTCTCACTACTCCCCGCTGAACTCGGGACTCACCCAGCCGACATCGAGCGGCTCTGAGAGGTCCGCGTGACCCAGCGAGTCGATGGGCTTGCCCTCGACCAGGATCTGCACCTTCTTCACTTCGTCGAACTGGTCCATCGTGCGGAGGATGACCGCGATGACGAGCGCCTCACCCTCGGACCCGCCGGCGAAGTTGTCTCGGAACTCGCGGCTGAAGTCTACCTTCGCCAGTCCGTCTTTGACCTCTACGCCGAGAAGCTTCGTGCCCTTCGGTATAGGATTAACCGTCCCGCCATTGCTTCCCTGCTCTACGAGCTTGCTGAGCGCGGATCGTATCGGATCGCCGTCCGGGACGCTCTGCACGGACGACTTCAGTCGCGGCTCGTTGTTCTCCACGACCACCCTGAAGACCTTGACCTCGCGCGTCTTCTCCTCAGTGGGCGGAGGTGTCGGCTCCCTCTGCGCCGTCGGCGGCGCTTCAGGCTCCCGGATTGGAGAGCCGATCCGCTGAGAGATGTATACCCCGAGGCCGATGCTGATCGCCACCAGCACAACCGCGGCTATGGTAAGAGCTCTGTTCTTCATTTCACTCGTCCTTTCGGCACCAGCGAGTCGGACTCGCTGTCGTTGTCCGGCCCGGCTTGCTCATGAGCGGCAGGAGAGGTATCTCTGGGAGTCTCGATCCGAGTGCTCGGTTTGGGCTCCGGCTTCTGCTCGGGTTTCTCCTCGGGCTTCGGACGCGGTTTCTCCTCTGCCGGGCCGCCCACCTTGGTCACGGGACGCCTCGGCGGCGGGTTCGGATTGCCCTCGATGTATATTCTGATCCCACGGGTGATCGCCTCGGCGACCTTCTGCTGGAAGTTGCCGTCCCTCGCACATGCAGCGTCCCCGGCATGATCGAGGAACGCAACTTCGACGAGGGCCGCGGGCATCGTCGATCCGCGCAGGACGGCGAACCCCGAGCCCGGATAGCGCTGGTAGTCGGACTTCACCTTCCGGTCCGGCAGCTTGGCCGCCGCCACGATCTCGGACTGCAGGCAGTGAGCGAGAGCCCGACTGCTTGCATCGTTCCCGTGGTAGAAGGTCTCCGTGCCCGAGACTTTGTTCGCGCTCCCCATAGCATTGTGGTGGATGCTGATGAACAGGTCGGCCGAATGCCGGTTTGCGAATAACGGACGCTCCTTCAGCGCGACGGTCTTGTCGGTCTTCCGAGTCATCAGGACGATGGCGCCCGCGTCCTTGAGGAGCTTCTCCGCGCGGAGGGCGACGGCGAGATTGAGGTTCTTTTCCTGGCAGCCGTTCGCATTTGCGCCGGTCTCGCTTCCTCCGTGGCCGGGATCGAGCACGATCGTCTTGCCGGCGAGCGAGCCGCCCGCGCCTCTGGGAAGCTCGAGCGAGATGGTAAGCTTGCCGGACTTCTCCTGCCGGACGTCGAAGGCGACCGGCCTCGTGAGATCGAGCACGACGCGGACGGTGTCAGCGTTGAACTGGCTCATCCGCATGCCCGTCGCAATGGCGTGCCTGATGTCCCTCTCGACGGGATCGGCGATAAGCCTGGCATTCGCCAACTCGATCACGAACCGGTCCGGCTCGCGGAGCATGTAGGTGGTGTACTTCGCAGCGGCATTGGCATCGATGGTGACGTCTATGCGCTTCGACCCGCGATCCTGATAGCCGATACCGCTGATCTCGGCGGGCGGAGCCGCCACCGGCTTGGGCTTCTCATCGGGCATGTTCATCCCCTCCTGTGGATCGGCGACCCGCTCGGGCGCGGGCGCGTCCTTGAGCGACGGCGACACCGAGATGGTGACCTCCTTCGTCCGCGCCGGGCCTTCCTTGCGGGCCTTCACGGTAAACGGCAGATCGAACACCAACCGTGTGGTCTCCTCGTCCCGCATCCCGAGGCGGATCGGGATCTTCGTCGCGTTCTCTACGAGATCGTCCGCCGAGCGAGGGACCTGCAGTCCGGGGATGTCGAGGATCAGCTTCTTCTCCGACCTGGTCCAACTCGACTCGACCAGGTCGTAACCGAGCGGGAAGGAGGTTCTGACCTTCAGCCGGACGCCGTCGAACTCCACCTTCTCGAGCTTGGCGCGGATGCTGAGCGTATTCTTCTCTTTGTCCCACACGACGAACGCGCCGAGTTCCTCTGCGATGTCCCTGACGGGGAGCATCGGGTTCCCGTCGATGATGCGGGCCTTGCATGAAAACTTGTTGCCTGAAGCCGACGTGACGTCGAGCTTCTGCTCACCACCCCTGGCGGCCCCGTCTTCCTTCGCCGATGCGCCGATCGCTCTGAGCGCGGTGAGCGGGACGAACACTTCATCGTCGTCGATGACGGGTGTCGTGTGAAGGAAGATCGCCTTTCCACCGACGACGAGCGAAACCGGCTTCGCCCAGGCGGACGCGGACGCCAGGACCAGCATCGATAGTGCGACGGCAAGATGTTTGAGCTTTGAGTTGTGCTGCATGAAAACCACCCTGTGGACTGACTAGGGCCTCCTGGTCTGCCGCGGTTCCCCGGGGAAATGAGGGCCGCGCGGCGCCGGAGGGGTTATTGGTTAATACGTGCGGGAGGACAATAGGTTCCACCGGCTGATCCCGCGCAAGGCGCAGGCCGCACCTGCGCTCGGGCATAGTGTACCATAATGTATTCTCCATATCCAGAGGCGGCTCGGAGGAAACGGGGCGAACGCACCCAAATGCAACCGGGAGCGTCCGGCGTTTGTCCAATCCTGTGTTGAGCAAATGCGCCCATACGTGATAGAGTAGGCCCGCATATGACGGAGGAAGATATGATCGACCAGGATCTGCCACACCTTCGCGGACTCGAATCCGTAGACAGCCGCGGCGGACAAGAGACGGCCGGCGCGCTCATGGTGGCGGCTATGCTGCTGCCGACGCTGGCTATCCTGGGATACGGCTTCCAGCGGTACCACGAGTACTTCGAGCCCGAGCACCTGGCGCTGTTCGCAATCATCCCCGCCCTGCTGGCCATCACGCTCTTCCGCTGGCTCTTCACTTACTCCCACGTTGCCACCGGTCCGGACGGCATCACCCTCTCCGCATGCTGCTCTTTCTGGCGCCGCCGATGGCCATCCTCTTCTCCACAATGCTCCCGGAGACGATCGGCAAGGTCACCGGCGTCCGGGTGACGGATGAGTCGATCGAGGTCGATCTGCCTCTCAGCACCCACCGGATACCGTGGGATCAGGTGGTGAATGCGGGCTGGCGCAGGGGGCTGTCTCTTACGTGGCACGACGGTACGAGAAGCCGGACCAGGACCATACCCTACGAACCGGGCAAGGCTGAGTCCGAGGACTTGATCCTCGCCGTCATCCGCAACCTGCGCGAGTCCCCCAGCCCACCGGCGATCCCGCTGCCGGCCCCGGCGGCCGGAGACTCGCAGTCGCCGTAGGAGCCGGCGCACATCGGTGGAACACAGGCGGACGTGCGGCGCGTTCCTGAGCACACGCGAGCCCCAACTCAGGTAGCTACCCCACCCCAAGCAGGAATACCCCCGGCTTTCCCCAAACTTCTGAGATAGCGGCAGAGCTGCCGGAACGAGAACGGTCAGAGTTGACGGCATCTCGCGGGTTTTGTAGACTGTAGCACCACGATAGCGCATCCGAATCCCGTGGCCCGGGAGCATATCCCCGAAGGCACACACAACCCGAACGCCCACAAGGGGCCAGGCTACCTGTCGAGAAAGATGCGCTCGTTACGCGGAGGACTTTCGGAATGGTCAAGAGACTCTTTGCCAGGAAACCTCTGGCCCTGCTGCTCGAAGAGGCGCAGGGCGAGAACCGGCTCCGGCGCGTGCTCGGTCCGGTAGGGCTCACCAGCCTCGGGATCGGATGCATCATCGGCACCGGCATCTTCGTCCTGACCGGCGTCGCGGCCCACGACAAGGCCGGCCCCGCTCTGATGCTCTCGTTCCTCGTCGCCGGGATCGCATGCATATTCGCGGCCCTCTGCTACGCGGAGTTCGCCTCGATGGTCCCGGTCGCGGGCTCGGCATTCACCTACGCCTACGCGACGCTCGGCGAGGTGTTCGCATGGATCATCGGCTGGGACCTCGTGCTGGAGTACACCGTCGCCTCGGCCGCGGTGGCGCACGGCTGGTCGAAGTATCTGCAAGCGCTCCTGAGCCCCTTCCTCGAACGCCTGCAGGTGACATTCCCCGCATTGATCGCCGACACGCCGTTCGACCTGAACTCCGCCGGGGAGTTGGTGCGGACGGGGAGCCTCTTCGACTTGCCTGCGGTCCTGATCGCGGCAATCATAACGGCGGTGCTCGTGAAGGGAATCAAAGAGAGCGCGTGGGTCAACACCGTGATGGTGATCGTGAAGGTAGCGGTGGTCCTCTTCGTGATCGTCGCCGGCCTCTTCTACGTCGATCCGAGGAACTGGCATCCGTTCGCGCCGTATGGTTACAGCGGCATCAGCCTCTTCGGGAAGACGCTGTTCGGCCAGGCGGGACCCGGCGGAGCGCCTCTGGGGATGCTCGCGGGCGCAGCGATCATGTTCTTCGCCTACATCGGCTTCGACTCGGTCTCGACGCACGCGGAGGAGGCGAAGAACCCGCAGCGCGACGTCCCGATCGGCATCATCGCCTCGCTGCTGATCTGCACCGGACTCTACATCGCGGTGACGGCGGTCCTGACCGGCATGGTCCCGTACGACCGACTGGACATCAACGCGCCGGTGGCGAAAGCGTTCGAGTACGCCGGGCTCGAGTGGGCGCAGATCCTGGTGTCGATCGGCGCGGTGGCCGGAATCACCTCGGTGTTGCTCGTACTGATGCTCAGCCAGCCGAGAGTGCTGCTCGCCATCGCCCGCGACGGACTGCTGCCCGAGAAGTTCTTCGGAGCCGTCCATGAGCGCTTCCGAACGCCCTGGAAATCGACGATCCTGACCGGCATCGTCGTGGGCACCATCGCCGGGCTGATCCCTCTGCGAATCCTGGCGGACCTGGTGAACATCGGGACGCTGCTGGCGTTCGTGATCGTGTGTCTGGCCGTGCTGATCATGCGACGGACCCATCCGGAGGCGAAGCGCCCGTTCCGCTGCCCGTGGGTGCCGACGATCCCAATCCTCGGCGTGTTCATGTGCGTGATGCTGATGTTCTCGCTCCCGTCGGAGAACTGGTGGCGGCTGGGAATCTGGATGGCGATCGGCATGCTGATCTACGGATTCTACGGGCGGAAGCACAGCGTGATGAGACGCATCCACGAGAAGGCGAAGGCCGCGCCGCCCGCCGAGACCGAGGCGAGCGCTCCGTAGACCGTCCGACCCGGTGTTGGGGGCTCGATCCCCCGACACCGTCCTGAACCCCCGACCCTCCCCCGCTCATCCGACCCCTCGCGCCTTCGAGGGATGTTGATGCATGCTGCCCCTCGTTCCGATCCCCGGACGACGGGAGTCATCAGAGGATCTCGCCTTTGTCCCCCGCCTCCGTCGGCGGGGTTCCTGCCATGCGGTCTGCGGGCGGTCGGGGTTACCGGTCTCCGATCGGAAAACCCCTCCTGCGCGGCCGGAGGGTGATTCCCTCCCATCCGTAGGAGGGATCTTGCGGTCTGAATAGACGGCCAATCCCGACGGTCGCATCCGGCCGTGGTCGGGGTTACCGATCTTCGGTCCGAGAACCCCTCCTACGGCGATGGAAACGGCAGAAGGGCGAGGCCGAT
>Ga0208826_1000078_pt1 | contig 109974 bp, 88 predicted proteins | sample AD_UKC115_MetaG_FD_184451 | JGI IMG/M metagenome (GOLD analysis project Ga0208826, IMG submission 184451) | Active sludge microbial communities of municipal wastewater-treating anaerobic digesters from Hong Kong - AD_UKC115_MetaG (SPAdes)... | ecosystem: Engineered > Bioreactor > Anaerobic >... | reverse complement strand
CTTGAAATGCTATAGTTGCTGTGGTCATCGTGTGTTCCCTTTCTTGAATTGGTGTATGAGACCTTCAAGAAACCACACGATGACTCTTTTGTCAATTGCTTTTTACACCACAATTTGAGACATTATCATTGGCGCTAAATAGCCAATATTTTAATCATTTTGTCCTGATTGTCGGTAATCAATAAAAATAACTTGTATAATAGCGGTATGTCTCAAAAAATTACCCCTCTCGTGATCGGAATTGCAGGCGGATCAGGCTCTGGAAAGACAACCGCCGCTGATATTATTTTGGAAAAGGTTGGCAGAAACCGAATTGCCTACCTGCAACATGACTCTTATTATCGTGAACTAACCGGTCTGCCGCTTGCTCAACGCGCTGAGGTCAACTTTGACCATCCAGATTCACTGGAATCAGCGCTGATGATTGAACACATCAATCAGCTTAAACAGTGGAAACCGGTGAACGTTCCCATTTATGACTTTCACACCCACTCCCGCACGGGGAAGACCTTTCAAGTCGTACCGCGAAGGGTGATCCTGGTGGAAGGGATTCTCATCTTTGCAGAACCGGAACTCCGCTCGCTCTTTGATGTCAAAATTTTTGTGGATACCGATTCTGACATCCGTTTCATCCGCCGCTTGAAACGCGATCTTGAAGAACGTGGAAGAACCACTGAGATGGTGGTTAAACAATATCTGGCCACTGTGCGCCCCATGCATCTTGAATTTGTGGAACCATCCAAACGTTATGCCGATGTGATTATTCCAGAAGGCGGCTTGAATGAAGTGGCGATGGATATGATCATCGCCCGCATTGAATCACTGCTGGCTGAGGAAAAGAAAGCGGAATGAAATTAACTGGCTGGCGGTTGACCGTTTTGCGAGTAGCGGTGCTGCTGGCCGTTATTGGTTTGTCGGTCTTACTAGAAGTCATCTCAAAAATAGTGTCTGAGTAAGATTACCAGGCAACCCAGATGAACAAAGCCGATGTAGTTTTCAACCAGGCGATCAAAACGAACCAAGATCCGACGATAATTCTGAAGCCATGCAAACAATCGTTCAATTTTCCATCGTCTCCGATAGCGGCGGAGTTTGCGCCCGTCTTGGGTCCTGGCTTTCTTTCGATTGGATCGATGAGGGGCGATCAATTCCACTCCATTTTCAGCCAGCTTCGCATCCAGTGGATCGCTGTCATACGCTTTGTCGCCGATCAAACGCTCAGGCAGCTCTTCGGTGAACATAGTTTCCAAAGTCGCCTCTACGAGGGTGATCTCATGCGGCGAAGCACTGCTAGCGGATATGGCGATAGGAAGACCAGAGCGGTCTGCCACTGCCATGATCTTTGTACCTTTGCCCCGCTTGGTTTTTCCCACCCCTTGGCCCCCTTTTTTGCGATGACGAAGGTGCCATCGATGAAACATTCGGTCAAATCCAGATCGCCACGCTCTTTCATGTCTTTTACCAACATCCTTAGAATCACCTCAAACGTGCCGGAGCGAACCCATTCCTGGAAACGTCGATGGCAAGTCTGGTATGGTGGGTATCGCTCTGGCAAATTCTTCCACGGTGCGCCGGTGCGCATGATCCACAAAATACCATTGAGGATCTCGCGGTTGTCGCGGCGAGGTCTGCCGCGACCATCGGGTCGTTTCGGTGGTTGTGGAATGAGAGGTTTGATTACGTCCCATTGTTCATCGGTAAGATCCATCGGCTCGTCTCCTGATCGGGTTTGAGCCAGAGTTTACCATTTTTGAGATAGCTTCTATTTCTTAACAGAGATAAGGTTCAAAAGCTTGAGGGGTTCGGTTATCCGGGAATTTTTCTTGTTTCTCTTCTATCCAATGCGACCCTGATCCTTCCCGTACCGGGTGTGTTATTTACCTCGGCCATGGGAGCGGTTTTCAATCCATTTTTTGTCGCACTTTGCGCGGGCACGGGAGCAACGCTGGGAGAACTTTCGGGTTATCTGGCAGGTTTCAGCGGGCAGGGGGTTATTGAGAACCGGTCGTGGTACAACTGGGTAACCAATTGGATGAAAAAGTATGGTGATATTACCATTCTTGTCATGGCCTTCATTCCCAATTCACTTTTTGATATTGCTGGGATGGTCGCTGGAGCGATGCGCATGAAGTTGTGGCGTTACCTGCTTTTCAGCTGGATCGGGAAAACCGCAAAAATGATGGTATTTGCTTACGGGGGAGCATCAATTCTTACGCTGTTTAAATAGTCAGGCCAGCCGATAAGCCGCATTCTGTTGCTTGAGAGGGTATGCCAGGGGCACGGCTCTCAAACCGACGGTCATCTCTCTAGGCCGAATGTTGCCATTCGGCTCATGCAGCCTACCCGGGACTCATAAGAAAACGAGCCGCTTCCCGCCGCCCTCTAAGGGGCGGGCATGGTCCCTGCTTGGCCTTGCTCCCATCGAGGGTTGCCTGGCCGCCGTATTACTACGACGCCGGTGGTCTCTTACACCACCATTTCACCCTTGCCATTGGTATGGCGGTATGTTTCTGTGGCCCGATCTGGCAGGTTCTTCCCCAGGGGGAATCCCCACCCCGGACGTTATCCGGCGATGTGCTCTGTGGAGTGCGGACTTTCCTCGGCGTTGAAATCAACGCCGCGACCATCTGGCTGGCCTGATGGCTCCATCATACCTTTTGTGCGTTACTTCGTCAATCTTATCTGTTTGGATTTCATACGCGAGTCTGAAACAAAAAGTTATATAATTGCGGAGGTAAATCCTATTTATGGCGAGGTGCACATGAGAAAACCAATGGTGGCTGGAAACTGGAAAATGAACAAAACGGTGGATCAGGCCAGTGTGCTGGTGCAGGAACTGCTACCAGGCCTTAAAAATGTTCCTGAAGTGGAGAGGGTCATTTGTCCTCCGTTTACTTCTTTGATGATCCTCGCCGCGCAATTAGACGGTTCAGGTGTTGGTTTGGGCGCCCAGAATTTGCACTGGGAAGCATCTGGTGCTTACACTGGTGAGGTTTCACCCCAGATGGTGCGAGAATTTTGCCAGTATGTGATCATTGGACATTCTGAACGCCGCACCTATTTCAGTGAGACAGATGAATCAGTCAATAAAAAACTTAAAGCTGCCCTTGCACTGGGGTTGATCCCGATTGTGTGCATCGGTGAGACACTCGAAGAATACGAGGCTGGCAAGACAGGTGAAGTTGTTACCCGTCAGGTAATGGAAGGGTTTAAAGAAATTGATCCATCACTGGCTTCTACGATCGTTGTGGCTTATGAGCCGGTTTGGGCGATTGGTACAGGCAAGGCGGCTACTGGAGAGGGAGCAAATGCAGTCCTTCGTGATCATATTCGACCTGCGTTAGCGAAGCTTTTTGGTTCTGCTATTGCCCAAAACGTTCGGATTCTCTATGGCGGGTCGGTTAATGCTGCCAATGCTGCAGAGTTCTTTGAACAACCCGAGATCGATGGAGCGTTGGTAGGTGGTGCAAGCCTTAAATCAGCAGAATTTATTAAAATCGTTGAAGCAGCAAAAAAATAAGGGCGCATTAAGGAAAAATCGAAATCCCCCGAGAGGGGGATTTTTGTTTCGATGAGAATTAAACTCGCCAGGTCGGAATCAGGCCGTGCCAAACTGGCGGTCGCCAGCATCACCAAGGCCAGGCAGGATATAACCAATATCATTAAGCTTTTCATCCACAGCTGCCAAATGTATTGGAACTTCTGGATGAGCGCGGGTCATAGCTTCGATGCCTTCGGGTGCGCCAATAATGCCTACAAATTTGATCTTTTTTACCCCCCAGCGTTTGAGAACGTCAACGGTTGCAGTGGCGGATCCGCCTGTGGCCAGCATAGGATCCAGTATCAAACACACGGATACCGTCGGTTCCGTTGGAAGTTTGTTATAGTATTCCACTGGTTTTAGGGTATGTTCATCTCGATATAACCCGATATGCCAGACCTCAGCGCTGGGCATCAGTTTCCAGAATCCATCGACCATTCCCAGACCTGACCGCAGGATGGGGACAAGGCCGATCTTCTCTTTGAGAACCTGACAATTGGCAACTGCCAGAGGAGTGGTCACTTTTTCGGGTTCGATGAGCAAATCAGCTGTGGCTTCGTATGCAAGGAGGATGGAGATTTCTCCGATAAGTTCTCGAAATTTTTTTGGTTCGGTATTAATGTCACGGAGTTTGGCTAATTTGTGGGCAACTAACGGATGGCGGGAAACAAAAACGTTTGACATGAGGACTCCAAAAATTTTTTTTATTATAGCGCGAATATGAGAAGAGAAGGATATAAATGCGCGTAGTAATTTTAATATTGTTGTTGCAATGATTGAGGAAAGTGTATAATGGTGCCTATGGCAGCAACCGATGAACGCATAACCAACCCCGAGGCACACGCTGATGACCGGTTAGATCAGGCACTAAGGCCGTCAAGACTGAACGAGTTGATCGGGCAGGATCAGGTCAGACAGAACCTCGAAATTTTGATTTCTGCAGCCCGCGGGCGCAAGGAATGTCTTGACCACGTCCTATTCTATGGCCCGCCCGGGTTAGGCAAAACGACACTGGCACACATCCTGGCCAACGAAATGGGAGTGAACATCAAGATCACCTCAGGCCCTGCAATCGAGCGCACAGGCGATCTGGCGGCCATCCTCACCAATTTGCGTGATGGCGATATTCTTTTTATCGATGAGATTCACCGTCTGGGCAGGTCTGTGGAAGAAATTTTGTATCCAGCGATGGAAGACTTTGCACTGGATATTGTAATTGGCAAAGGGCCCGCTGCGCGTTCGCTGCGATTGAAATTACCCCACTTTACGACCATCGGAGCGACCACACGCCTGGCGCTGGTTACAGCCCCATTGCGCGCACGATTTGGAGCGGTCTATCGATTGGATTATTATGATCAAAAAGCCATCCAGGAGATCGTAAGGAGAGCAGCTGCGCTACTAAGAGTGGAAAGCGATGATTCAGGGATCGAAGAGATTGCTCGCCGGGCGAGGGGTACACCTCGTGTTGCTCTGCGTCTACTGCGGCGAGTGCGAGATTACTCGCAGGTGAAGGGAAATGGCGTGATCGACCGCACGATCGCCATCCAGGCATTAGACCTGCTGGCAGTAGACACGATGGGGCTGGATGATGTTGACCGGCGTGTGCTAAAGGCGATCATTGAAAAATATGGCGGCGGTCCTGTGGGGCTCTCTACCATTGCCGCTTCCATTAGTGAAGAGTCAGATACGATCATGGATGTGGTGGAACCATATCTTTTGCAGTTAGGATTTCTCGATCGTACGCCCCAGGGAAGAGTGGCGACCCAACTGGCTTATGAACATCTGCAAATCCCATACAATAACCATAAAGAAAGCCAGCCTCGTTTGATTCCGTAATGATGCGCACTTCAGATTTTGATTACCATCTTCCGCTTGAGCGTATTGCTCAAACGCCGATTGAACCACGGCACAATTCGCGTTTGTTGGTAATGGACCGCGGCCAAAATTCGCTAACGGATGCTCACTTTTATGACATCGGCAAATATCTCAATCCTGGTGATTTGCTGGTGATCAATCAGACGCGGGTAATTCCAGCCCGATTGTTTGCGCGCAAGCAAACCGGGGGCAGAGTGGAACTGTTGTTACTCAAACAGGTAGAACCCGGGGTATGGGAGGCATTAGTTGGTGGAAAAGGACTGCGCAAAGGGGTGCGCGTTTGTGTAGAAAACGGACCAGAGGTTGAGATCATTGGAGAGTTGGAGGGCAGCGAGAGGCTCATTCGATTTCTCCAACCCGTTGAGAACCTGCTGCCACAGATCGGTGAAATGCCCCTGCCGCCTTATATTCATGAGCATCTGGCAAACCCTGAGCGTTACCAGACAGTTTACGCCCGAGAGACGGGTTCAGCAGCGGCACCCACAGCGGGCCTGCATTTTACACCTGAATTGATGGATCAGCTTCAAAAAAATGGGATCAATTTTGCACGCGTAACCCTGCATGTAGGCTTGGATACTTTTGCACCTGTGACCGAGGAAGATCCCCTTGAGCATAAAATACACACAGAATGGTGTGAGATTACGCCAGAAACTGCTTCATTAATAAATAAGACAAAAGATAATGGTAATCGAGTTGTTGCTGTTGGCACGACTTCTGTGCGGACGCTGGAAAGCGCTGCCTCGGCCAGCCTTATTGATGGGCGTGTTGCGCCTTACCGCGGTTCAACAGGGCTTTTTATACTGCCAGGTTATCAATTCAAAGTGGTAGATGCCATGGTGACCAATTTTCACCTGCCAAAATCGACCCTGCTCATGCTGGTAAGTGCATTTGCCGGAAGGAACCGCATCCTGGAAGCATATCGAATTGCCATCGAACGCGAGTATCGGTTCTATTCTTTTGGTGATGCCATGCTGATCCTGTAGAGCGCCAGATGACGGTTACGACGCTTGAGGTATTGGAGAAAGAAATTACAGCCTGTAGAAAATGCCCACGATTGGTCGCCTGGCGTGAAGAGGTGGGCCGGATCAAACGGCGTGCTTACCGCGGAGATGAATACTGGGCAAAGCCCGTGCCCGGGTTTGGTGATCTTCATGCGAGGGTTCTCGTGGTTGGTCTGGCGCCCGGGGCTCATGGTTCAAACCGCACCGGCAGAATGTTCACCGGTGATGCTTCTGGTGATTTTCTTTACCCAGCTCTGTTCCGCGCCGGGTTTGCCAGTCAACCATTCGCGAAGAATGCAAATGACGACATGGAATTGAAGGACATTTTCATCACTGCGTTGTGTCGTTGTGTTCCACCGGGCAATAAACCTACGCCTGCCGAAATGAACAACTGCCGTCCGTATTTACAGCAGGAGATGAAGCTGCTTCAGGAGGTGGTTGGAATTGTTGCACTGGGTAAACTGGCTTATGAAGCAGTTACGCGTCATATCCTTCTATTAGATAAAGCAGAATCTATTCCTGGCTTTTCTCACGGAGTGTTTCTCCGTTCCTATGAGGGAGCTCCTTGGGTGATTGGATCTTACCATCCCAGCCGGCAGAATACCCAGACTGGCAGATTGACTGCTGAAATGTTCGATCAAATCTGGAAGCAGGTAAACCAGCTTTTGGGAAAGTAACACTATTTTCGGGCAATAAACCAGACCCGGCTTGAGTTTGGCTGTAAAGGTGTAAAGGGATCCAGCCGGCCAAGTTTATCGACGATGTGAAATCCTGCGTATTCAAGGCATTTTTCGATTTCTTCAATGGAAAACGCACGTTCGGTATGTTTTTCTTCAAATTTTTCCCACCGGTCATCGACTTTGACAAACCAGGTAATCGTTAAACAGGCGAGTCGCTTTTCATAGTTATAACTGGTACGGTGCAGTTCCAGCAAATCTGAAGTCTCCTGCTCAACCGCACATGATTTTTTTTGCCAGGTTACTGCTAACCCGTAAACCGTATTCATATCAAAGAGAAACCACCCATTTGGCTTTAAAGCGCGCGAGATGTTATTGAATGCCGATTGCAAATCGTCATTGGTGATCAAATAATTTAAACTATCGAACCAGCATGTGGCAATATCGAACTGGCTGGAGAAATCAATAAAGCGCATATCCTGATTAATAAAATCAACCTTAACCTTTGTTTGACTGGCGCGGTGTCTGGCAAGCCTTAACATCTCTTCAGATTGATCAATACCGGTCACATTCCAGCCCTTCTTTGCCATAGAAACCGCAAAGCTGCCTTCTCCGCAGGCGATGTCGAGGAGTCTCTTCGATCCATTGGATGGAATTTTATACTGCTGCATTACAGTTGGAAATATCTCTGCCATTGCCTGTGAGAGGTTTGGGTAACGACCTTCAGCATAGATCTTGGCAAACCTGTCATACGTCTTCATCTACCCTCCTGGCCATTGAAAACAAGGTTGATTAAGCGATTTTTACCACAGGTGGTTCTTTTTGACCATGATATTCGTTAATTTCTGTTATTCTTAATTATCAAGATGGAGATCGCATGAACAAATTTATAAAGATTCTTTTTACAATGATGATCATTGTTGTTTTACCTGTCGCAGGGTTTATCATCTGGGCCACGAATACATCGCCAATCATGCCTGAAGCTGAAGCAGCTCTCCAGACCGATGATCAAGTTGGGGTAAAGGTTGGGCAATGGCTGGTTTTCGAGCCGCGGGGATCTTACGCTGAGATTGGACTCATTTTCTACCCGGGCGGAAGGGTGGATTACCGCGCTTATGCACCTTACGCTCACCAGCTGGCTTCAAACGGTTACCTTGTGATCATTCCCGAAATGCCACTTAACCTGGCTGTCTTGGGTATTAACAAAGCTGACCCAATTATTGAAGCGTACCCTAAGATCAAAGGATGGGTGATTGGCGGACATTCTCTAGGCGGATCGATGGCGGCCGTGTATCTTCAAAATCATCCAGACGAAATTAATGGATTAATACTGCTTGCCTCATATCCCGCTGGTAGTACCGATCTTTCTGGTTATCAGGGCATGGTACTGTCGATATCTGCTGACCGTGATGGATTAACGACCGCAGAAGACATTGACCAATCGGAGATCTTATTGCCGGCAAGCACGAGATTTGTCGTGATTGAAGGTGGCAACCATGCGCAGTTTGGCTATTATGGAGATCAAAAGGGAGATAACCTGGCGATCATTACTCGTGCCACTCAGCAAAAAGCCATTCTAGAGTACACGCTACAGTTTCTGAAGGGGATGGCATCAGAGTTAGAATGAGAGGTGATTGAGATCATGCACCTCACGATTCGCGTCGTGTGTCTCGAACGGACCTGGCTGCCCTGAATGACTTTTGTTTGAAAGAAACGATGGGTATCGTCCCACATCGTTTTCTTCAACTTCATCGTGAATATGTCATGTGATTGATTAAAGTTTGTGCCTTTTTTTGGTCATCAGCACCGCCAGCCAATTTGGCATCAATCAAAGCTCTGAGAACGCTCAGGCAGAAAGATTTCAGCACACAAGCGCGGCCTCTCTGTAATCAAGTGCACGCGAGATTTCACAATGTCAGAACGATCATTCGAGCGGAAGCGGCGGATCGAGATATTCAACCCCGGCTTTTTCAGCCGCAGCACGCATGAATGCCATGAATAACGGGTGTGGACGAGTTGGGCGTGAGAGAAATTCAGGATGGAATTGCGTTCCCAACATGAAAGGATGATCACGCAATTCTGCTATCTCTACGAGTTTCTTATCGGGTGACAGGCCTGAAAATACCATTCCCTTGGATGCGAAAAGATCGCGGTATTGATTATTAAATTCGAAGCGATGACGGTGCCGTTCTTCGATCTTTTTTGCGCCATAAGCTCTGGCTGCTATCGTCCCCGATTGTAAAATGCAGGGGTAAAGCCCAAGACGCATCGTTCCCCCCATTTCTTTGATCTCCTGTTGCTCTGCCATAAGGTCGATCACAGGATTGGGGGTTGCTGGATCAAATTCTGCTGAATTGACCTGATCAGTTCCCAGAACGTAACGACCGAACTCAACAACCATAAGCTGCATTCCGAGGCAAAGGCCAAAGTATGGAATCTTTCGTGTGCGTGCCAGGTGGGCGGCGAGGATTTTTCCTTCGATGCCGCGGCTGCCAAATCCACCTGGAACAACGATACCGCTGACCTTATCGAATACCTCAAGACCTTTCCCTTTTTCGAGATTGGTGGAATGAACCCACTTAAGGTCCAGGTCTACACCGAGGGCAAGGGCAGCATGTTTTAACGCCTCGCGTACACTGATATAGGCATCATGTAGTTCAACATACTTTCCCACCAGGGCGATGGTGACTTTAGGTTTCTTGCGTTTGGTTTCTGTGACCAGAGTCTCCCACACCTGCCAGTTAGGTTCTTTCTTTGACTGAAGGCCAAGACGTTCAAGAAGGTATTCTGCAACTTTTTCCTTTTCTAGCAGCAGGGGAATTTCATACAATGTGGAAACGGTGGTCATGGGTATGACGGCTCGTTTTTCAACATCACAGAATTGTGCGATCTTTTCCCGCAGGTTATCATATACCGGTTGATCACTGCGTGCGATGATCATATCAGGCGAAATACCGATCGAGCGTAATTCGTGGACGGAATGCTGCGTGGGTTTGGTCTTCAACTCGTCTGTTGCCCCGATATATGGCAGCCAGGTGACGTGAATGTAAGCGGTGTTTTCGCGTCCTAGATCAGTTCGCAATTGACGCAGCGCCTCGAGGAACGGCAGGCTTTCGATATCACCGACTGTACCTCCCACCTCCACGAGGACGACATCGGCACCAGTGGATTTTGAAACGAGAGCAATACGGCGTTTGATTTCATTGGTAATATGCGGGATGACCTGAATCGTCCCTCCGAGGAAATCACCACGCCTTTCTTTAGAAATCACTTCAGCATAAACCTGCCCGGTGGTGATATTGCAGACGCGGTTTAGGCGAATATCGATGAATCTTTCGTAATGTCCGAGGTCGAGATCCGTTTCAGCTCCATCATCCAGAACGAATACTTCTCCATGCTGGTAAGGGCTCATGGTACCTGGATCAACGTTGATATAGGGGTCTAGTTTCTGAACGGCCACTTTAAGCCCGCGTTCCTTGAGCAACCGTCCAATTGCTGCAGCGGTTACTCCTTTACCAACCGAACTGACAACGCCACCAGTGATAAAGATATATTTTGTGGTCATGATTCACTCCTACCGCAAAGAATAAAGAAGCGAGGAGGGCGTTTGATTGCACCTCCTCGAGAGATGAGCCAATAGATACATGGCTGTGTAATGAAGTTTCTTATTCGCATGACGATACGATGATTACCTCATAAAGTTAGTGTATCACAAGAGATAATAGTAAGCAAAAGAAAAACCATCCCGGAGGATGGTTTTAGGCGGTTAATTTGTCTGAACTTTGTTTTCAAGAGTTCGCGACAGGATATCCTCTTGTTCTTTTGAACCTGGTTTGTTCTTTTTGGATTCCTGTATTTTCTTGCGGTCTTTCGCTTTTTCCATTGCAGCACGCATGGCAAGTTCCATAACCGTAGGCTCTGCTTCTGCAGGTTCGTTGATGGTTTCAAGCAAAGCTGAATTATCCACTTCGGTTTTTCGGCGCGGTTTCTTCTCGCTGCGTTTTTCTCGCTTTGGTTCTCCAGCGGGTCGGGCTACGGGCGCGGCTTTGGGTTTTTCTTCCACGACCGCTTCTGGTTCGGGCTGGATGGCTTTCATACTTAATTTGATTTGCTTCTTGCGGCGGTTTACATCAATAATCTGTGCTTCGATTTCGTCGCCTTCTTTAACAACATCAGAAGGAACTTTTACATACCCATGAGCCATTTCGCTGATATGCACCAATCCCGGTCGTTCGGCACCAATTTCCACAAAGGCACCGAATTTTTCAAGGCGTACAACTTTTCCTTTTACGATATTGCCGACCTTAATTTCACGCCATTCGAGGTCAAGGGGTTTGATCATGGTCAACTCAACACGCTCTTCACCATCTTTGCGTGCGATCCTTCTGATCCACACATCCACTTCCTGCCCTACCTGAAGGATGTCATCGACGCGTTTGATCTGGGTGTTCTCAGGAACTGCGATCTGTGTAATGTGAAGTAATGCAGGTTTACCGATACCGATATCCAGTACTGCACCTGCAAGGTTGACTTTGATCACCTTGCCTTTGAATTGCATTTTGGGTTCAATTTTTAGGGTGGTTTGTTCTTCAGCGCTCATATATTCCATGGGCCTCTTTCATTTTCGTTATTCAACGAAAAAAGATTATACCCCTTGCGAAGAGATATGTCAATTAATTGTCTGATAACCATAGCAGTTACTTTTCATTTAATAATATTTCGATGGCTTTTTGTAATTGTACATCATTTCCTTCCGCAACATCCTGCTCGGTAAATTCTACAACGTAGTCTGGCGTCAAACCAACCTTATGGATCAATCGACCGTTTGGCGTTAGCCACCGGGCAACGGTCACACGCACAGCACCCTGGTTGTTGTCGAGCGCAACCCAGTTTTGCACGGAACCTTTTCCATAGGTGGTCGTTCCAACCAGAACGCCGCGGCCTCGATCCTGTATGGCTCCTGCGGTGATTTCGGACGCAGAAGCTGAACCACCGTTGACGAGAACGACCAATGGGATCTCGGTGGCTTTACCACCCGGGATTGCTTCATAGGTGATTTCTTCACCGGTACCCAATTTCTCGATCATCACCACGCCATCAGGGATGAACTGAGATACCACTTCAATGGCTGTATCAAGGTATCCCCCTGTATTGTTTCGTAGATCAAGGATCAATCCGACTGGATCTTGAGCAAGAAGCTCATCCAGGGCTTGTTTGAGATCTTTTGTTGTAGACTCACCGAAAGTTGAGAGGTAAATGTAAGCGATATTATTATCAAGCATCTTGCTTTCAATGCTTGGTATTTCAATCTTTTCTCTGACAATTGAAAATTCAAGTGTTTCTGCTGTGTCAGGACGGTAAATTTTGAGTACGACGGTGGTGCCTTCAGGGCCAAGAACTGACTGAAGCACAATACTGGGATCCACCGATGTGACATCTTCACCATCAATCGCAATGATCTCATCACCTGGAAGCAAGCCCGCTTCTTCGGCTGGTGAACCAGGCATGGGGCTGATGATGGTCAGATAATCGCCTGTGGTATCTACCCATGCGCCAATCCCGGTATACGAACCCTCAAGGGGCATGTTGGCCTGTTTGAATTCCTCAGGGTCCATGTAGCCAGAATGTTCATCGCCAAGCGCGTTAATCATACCGCGTATGGCTCCCTGCATCAGTTTCAGGTCGTCTACGGGTTGGTCGACGTATTGGTTATGGATGATATCCCAGGATTCCCAGAAGGGGGCAAATAATTTTTCCAGGTCTGAAGAATCAGAAGGATCTGACGCGGTTTCTGTTTTTTCCGTTAAGACTGATGAAATATCAGTAATTGAATTTATCTGCGAGGCGGAAGGGATTAACCAACCGGCGATAAGACCGCCGGAAAAAGCGCCTGCCAGAAGGAAGAGCGAGAGAAAGATGATTAAGATGGTTCTTCCGGTGTGATTTTGGTTCATTCGTTGTCTCCAGAATGCGTTTGAGTTTTTATGTTTTCACGCATCATTTTTTGGTTTTTTTGTAATTGTTCGACTTTTTCAGAAAGTTCTTTCATTTTCTTATTTTCATTTTGGAACGGGTCTTTGAGGAGCTGCCCGGTGTCTCGTAATTTTGCGATCCAGTGATCCTTTGCGTAGTTATCTTTTTTCTTCATGCTGGTGAAGAGGCTGATATTGAGGGATACGATTAATAAAATTAGAAAGATAATTAATATCCAGCCCAGTGTGGAAATCGAATGATTCATGAATTATTTAACCTTTAATATGTCTGAATTAGCAGGGATGACAGAAGGTAAATCCAGCAAGGATAACACTGCTGCATCTGCACCATCAGACCGAAATTCGCTTCCCACCTGTATGGTATAAACCCCAAACTGCCTTGCGGCTAACAGGTTGCGGGGAGAATCATCCAGGAGCACACAGTTTGCAGGTTCAACAACGCCTGCGATCTCGAATGCCTTTGTGAATGCCTCAGGGAAGGGTTTGCACCAGGGACTGATCTGGGTAATATCGATAATTTGATCAAAGACTCCATCAAGACCAAGAACCTTGATCACACGTTGTGCATGATCATGGCTGGCGTTGGTAAAGATCACTTTACGTTCCGAATAAAGGCTCAAGATTTCACCCAATTCTTTATCTGGATGGAGGTATCGCTCAAGAGGAATATCGTGAACATACTTGAGAAAGTCGTTTTCGTCGATATTGTATTCTGTTTTCAATCCTCGCAACGTGGTTCCATATTTGCGAAATAGGTTTTCTCGTAAAACCGGAACTTCAGATCGATCGAAACCGAGGACTTCGATCATGTACAAATTCATTTTTTCGGCAACTGCATTCCAAACGCCCGATGTAAATGGATAGAGTGTATCATCCAGATCGAAAAACATGGCTTCAAAATTCATAAGCAAAAGTATACCCTCTTTTCTGCGTACAGATGTCAAGGATTATGGAGATTATGTCTAGTATATAATTGACAGGATGACGATCAAAATTCTTGCAGATGAAGTAGCCTCACAGATTGCTGCCGGTGAAGTGGTGGAACGGCCTGCATCAGTTGTTAAAGAGCTTCTGGAAAATGCTATCGATGCTGGAGCCAGCCGCATCACCATTAAAGTGGAAAACGCTGGAAAGAAAACGATAGAAGTAGCCGATAACGGTGTGGGAATTTCGACCGATGACCTGCCACTGGCGATCGCCCGCCATGCAACCAGCAAACTTGCTACCGCAGAGGATCTGTTTCATATCCGTACCCTCGGATTCAGAGGGGAGGCGTTAGCCTCCATTGGTTCAGTCTCGCGCATGACTGTCCTTTCCAGAAATCCAAATTGTGAAACGGGCGGCAAGATCGTTGTGGAAGGTGGAAAACTGATAGCGCATGAATCTACTGGGGGAGCAGCAGGAACCGTGGTGAGAGTTGAAGATTTATTCTATAACACTCCGGCAAGGTTAAAATTTCTCAAACGCGATCAGACTGAAAAACAGCAAATTGATGGATTGGTAACCCGGTATGCACTGGCGTATCCTGAAAAAGCCTTTCATCTCATGCAGGAGGATCAAGCGGTGTTGCGCACAACTGGCAACGGCAACCGCAGAGAAATCCTGGCGCAATTGTATGGTGTGGAGCTGGCCCGACAATTATTGGAAGTTGTATTCGAAGAGGAAGGTCTAAAAATTACTGGTTTCATCAGTCCCATTTCCATCAATCGTTCAAATCGAAAAGATATCACCTTTTTTATCAATGGCCGTTGGATTCAAGATGCCGCGCTGAATACAGCTTTGATCAAAGCCTATCAGACGTATTTGATGGTAGGAAGATATCCTCTAGCAGTGCTGTTTGTGGAGTTAACACCTGAAGAAGTGGATGTTAACGTCCACCCGGCAAAGGCGGAGGTGCGTTTCAAGCAGCCCGATTTGATCTTTACTTCTGTGCAGAGAGCCGTCAGACGGGCTCTTTTGGCATATTCGCCCGTGCCGCAACTGGCACCCGCTCCATGGAAGATTGAATTACAGGATAGCGCACAGCAATTATCCTGGCAGGAATCCCACATCACATGGGATGAGCGAAAAGAGAGTGATGATCAACAGCCGGCGTCTGTGCAGACGGTTGATGCCGTTCAAGGGTTACCCGGTGCAATACCGATTCTGCGGTTGATCGGACAGATCGGTGCGACTTATCTTGTGGCGGAAGGACCGGATGGGCTGTATCTGATTGATCAGCATGCTGCCCATGAACGAGTGTTGTACGAGAAAATGACCGGGTCTAGAGAAGCAATCTCATCGCAGATTCTTCTGGAACCGGTAGTGATGCAGCTTCCCCCTCAATCTGCTGAAATATTAAAAGAAAATCTGGATGTGATCAATCGGATCGGCTTTGAAGTGAGTGAATTTGGGGTCAATACTTTTCGGTTGACAGCGGTTCCCGAATTGTTCATTCGAAACGATCCGCGGCTTGCCATTCGCAGTGTTATCGAAGACTTTGAGGAAGATGAAACCCCACTGCAGGGCATGATTGAAGAGAGAACGATCGCTAGAATTTGTAAACGGATGGCAGTTAAAGGGGGAACGGTTTTATCGGTCGATGAACAACAGACTCTGATCCGTGATCTTGAAAATTGCCTTTCACCCCGAACCTGCCCTCATGGGCGGCCGACGATGATCCATTTATCGGTTGATTTATTAGAAAGGCAATTTGGCAGGCGCGGTGCCAGATCATCCTCGTTTTAATGATTTCTGAGCGATTTGACTGCTTCTAGAATTTTTGGCAATCCCTCAGCCACATCCACAGAGAAGGCTAACACTGCCAGTTGATCAAGAAAAGTTGGGGTGAGATTGACGATGATTAATTTGCATCCACGAAGGCAAGCACCATATGGCAGTGAAGCAGCGGGGTTGACCTCGAGAGATGAACCAGCCACCAGCATGACATCAGCCTGCTCAACTTCACGTTCAGCCTGCTCCCAGGCCTGTTCTGGAAGAAGTTCTTCAAACAAGGTGATACCTGGTTTCACGATTGATCCGCAGCGTTTGCAACGAGGAATCAATCCTGCCAAAATTTCATCAATGACCTCCGATGTGTTTTCTTTTTGTTCGTGGCATTTGAGACACACATAAGAGAACATCGATCCATGTAATTCGATCACATTTCTTGAACCCGCTCTCTGATGCAACCCATCAATGTTTTGCGTGATGATTGCGTGGGCGATACCCATATTTTCTAATTCAGTTAAAGCAAGGTGAGCAAGATTAGGTTTCGCCGCGCACGATGCCTGCAGCAAAGGTCTCAGCCAGTTAAAAAACTTATCGGGATGGTAATGGAACGCAGTTGCGGACGCAACTTCCATTGGGTTGTTGTGTTGCCATAAGCCTGTTTTAGTACTGCGGAAGTCTGGGATACCCGAAGGGGTAGAAATTCCGGCACCAGTGAAGATCACCAAGTGCCGGGAATGGTTGATGATTTCCGCTGCCCGAGTGGTGTAATCCTGGTCTGTTCCAGGCATTTATTCAGCTCTAGATTGAATGAGTTTGGCCAGTTCTTGGATTTGCTGGCTAAATAGATTGTCAGGCTGATACCTGCTGAGGGGGACCTGTTTTTGGATCGCCTGGTAGATTAACTCTGGTACTGCAGGGATCATGACGCGTACCTGATTTGTGGGAATCATCTTTGAGACCTGGTCAGCGGTGAGCTGCATTTCTGAACGGGTATGGTTATACAGAACCAAATCAATGTTCTTGCTGATCGTTGAAGTCATCGCGCCGACTTCCTCTATGACCGTTCGTGCCCGCTTAACTGTGGTTGGCAAAGCGTCAGTCAGGATTAAAATCTCCTGGCAGCGCGTGATCACTTTCTCAAAACCCGGGAAAAAGGGAGTTCCGATATCAAGGAAAAGTACATTGGTTATTTTTGATAATGAATTAATGATAGCGCTTGCCTTATCACCAAGCGTATCACAATCAAGACCTCCAAGTTTATTCGAGGCAAGTAAAAGCCTGACGCCAAAAGATGTTCCAGTTAAACTACTTTCACAGGCTTGTGGTGTAATGGCTGAAATATCCAACGCAAGTAAGTTTTCGAGCCAGTTTGAAGGAGAGATTCCCAGTTCACCAGCCCAGCACCCCTGACCAGGGCGTAACTCGGCAGCGATGACATCACTTTTTGTGAGCTGCGCGTAACTGGCTGATAGATTCTTTACCAGAGTGGAGGTTCCAAGACCACCCTTTGCTCCAATGACACCGACAATGAAGCACTTTCGAATGCCTGCCGCTGGCGAGGAAGTGGTTAATGGTTTCGGCTTGGCACGTGCCAAGAGAGATCTTACATGGGCAACCAGCTCAATCGGATGAACGGGTTTGGTGAGGTAATCATCCGCGCCGGCTTCATAACCCGCAACTTTGTCGTCGACCTGGCCTTTGGCTGTGAACATAATGATTGGCGTTTCACCAATCTCAGGGTCTTTACGAATTTCCTCGGTTACCTGATAACCGTCCATATCAGGCATCATAATATCAAGCACAATCAGGTCGGGAACTTCCTTGCGCGCCATCGTCAATGCCTGGGTACCGTTGTTCGCAGCAAGGATCGTATATCCATGACCTTGAAGCATTTTACCGATCAGTACCAGGGTCTCTAAATCATCATCAACAACAAGGATCTTTTCTGCCATATTTCCCTCAGTTTTCTTCTAGTAAAGTCAGTCTAGCATAATCTGAAATCGATGGCAAGTAAGATTGTCATAAAAATCCCGTTTGGGCAGATGCTATAATCCTGTTATGGATTGCGATCAAATCTTGAAGAATTTGCGGCAAATATGTGGAATTGACCCGCAGCGACCTGTGCTGGCAGGTATCTCAGGAGGGCCTGATTCCATTTGCCTGCTGGATCTACTGCACCGATTTGAGATCAATACCATCGCTGCACATCTTGATCATTCGTTACGGTCTGAATCTGCATCCGAAGCAGATTTTGTTGCTCGCAAATGCGATGAATATGAAATTCCATTTGTCTCTAAAAAGATTGATGTAGCAGAATTTTCCAGACAAAAATCTCTGGCTATTGAAGAAGCCGCTCGCGAATTGAGGTATGAGTTTTTGTTTGAAGAGGCACAAAAAGCCGGAGCGCAGGCTGTGATGGTAGCTCATCACGCTGATGATCAAGTGGAGACGATATTAATGCACTTAATGCGCGGCAGCGGTTTGAGTGGACTGGCGGGGATGCGGCTGCTATTGCTTCCCAATCCCTGGAGTAAAACCATTCCGCTCATCAGACCTCTGCTGTACACCTGGCGGGATGAGATTATTGATTATTGTCATCATCGCGGCCTCGATTTCGTGAGAGATCAATCCAATCTTGATACACGCTATTATCGCAATCGGATCCGGCACGAGTTGATTCCCATGCTGCAAACGTATAACCCTCAAATCAAGCAGAGGCTTCAAAAGGCGAGTGAAGTGATTGGTTCTGAAGAAGATTTCTTACAATCGATGGTGGAAGAAGTCTTCGATGACGTTATGGTGCAAAAGAATGAACGGTTCATTGAATTTAAACGAGAAAGGATGAAAGTTCTGCATCCTGCATTGATCCGGCGCATTGTGCGCAAATCAATTTTTATGCTGAATCAGAGTTTAAGAGATGTTGACTTTGATACGGTTGAGAGAGGGGTTAATTTTATCAGAGAGTTAAACCGCTCAAATCAGGAGGTACTCTGTGCGGGGTTGTCGATATTTTCTGGTTTTCACGACCGACTTGTAATTGCTTTTGATGATGACCCGTTACTCGATCTTTGGCCGCAATTAATGACCAGGTCACAACTTTCCCTTCCAACACATGGGGCAATATGCATCAATGAAAAGTGGATTGTGAGCACCCAGGAGGTGGATGAATGGAAGCCTGTCAACGACCCCTTTGTGTGCCAGATTGATATCGGCCAGTTAACAGAACAACTGGTGATTAACACGGTTCAGCCGGGCGATCGCTTCATGCCATATGGAATGAATGGAAAGGTGAAAAAACTGAGTGACTTTTGGACGAATGAAGGGTTGCCTTCGAGAGCGAGAAAATTATGGCCGCTGGTACGTTCAGGTGACCAAATTATCTGGGTTCCAGGGTTTCGAATTGCTGAAACGGTTAAAGTAACAAAGGCTACAAAGCACATTCTCCAAATCGAAGTTAAAAAAAATGATCCGGCAGTGTAGAGCCGGATCTTTTATTCGATTATTCACCTGCAAGCTGGCGTAATTTCATACTAATCTCGCGCCACTGAATCTTGGAAATGCCCATTTTTTGCCGGATGGTTTCTTTTTCAACACCAGATCGCCAATCGTTTAATGCACAGGTCCAACGGCACATATCAAAGGAAAGGTGTTTATCCAGGCCGGCGTCTCTGCCAATGTCTTCAAGCAGATATTCCAATCTACGTGGAGACCATGGAAACACCTGGTCGATTGGATGGTATTGTTCGAGATATTCCTGATATGCACTGACCCAATCAGCAGTGAGCGGGATATTGCGTTCTTTATAACGGCTGCTGCTGGCAGAGTAGCGAACAAACAGGCGTGGACCTTTAGCGCCTTCAAGTTCGATATGATTGAGATTGAGACCCAAACACTCGCCTTTTTTAATTCCGGTGGTGAGCAGGAGAGTCAGGAGTGTGTAGGGGCGCGCATCGGCTTTTTCAGCGGTTCGTAGTTTCATGGCGCTTTCCACGACTTTTAATTCTTCGTCGGGGGTGAGCACATGAGGCAGCGGACTGATCACAGATTTCTGCAGCACTTTTTCTGCAGGATCGGAAGACAATCTGCCCGATTGCGTCAGCCAGCGGAAGAAGGACTTAATTGATGTGATGCGGCGTGATAAACTTTTAGGGCTGCAAGGTACGCTGCGCCCAGATTGTAACCAATCGAGAAAATGATTGATGTCGTTCAGTGTAATACTGCCGATCGTGGTATCTGCTGGAAAATAGCTCGCAAAGAGATTGAGATCACCGATAAAAGCTTTTACCGTAAAATTTGATTTTCCTTGATCTTGCAGAAACAATTCCCAGGCGCGGATGGCTGGGAGGAAGGGAGTATCTGCGGTGATATGAATTTCAGGTTGAATGTTCATGTAATCCTGCTTTCCGTAGAATATTTCGCATAGCCTACGATTTACAGTTTACAAAAATTTTTACAGTTTGTCAACAATTAATTTTTTATTTAGGTTATTTATAAAATGCCTGCTGGATGATTTCGCCCACGAGGTTTTCATCAGGAATAAGAACCATAGCCCCTGTATAAGGAACAATATAATCGTAAGTTTGAGCAGCACCAATAGCATAGCGTTCTATGATCGAAGGGTTACTGATCACTTTGCTTGCCAGGGGGAGCAATTTTACAATGACATCCAGTGGAAGATTGGTTTCGACACTGGATTTGAACATATCATACAGTTCAGCCGATCGATTCACTGCATCCAGGCTCATCAGTTTTTGAAACAACGCGAGCATGACTTCTTGAGCTCGGCGTGTACGGTCAAAATCATTTGTCGAATAACGTGAGCGCACATACCATAATGCAGTTGCTCCGTTCATGGTTGTGGTGCCAACAGGGATGTAGCAATACTTGTTCACTGCTTGAGGAAGATCACATCTATCATAAAGCTCTTGCGCAGCATAGACGTTAATACCACCCAGAGTGTCGATAATATTCTTAAACCCGGTGAAACTTGTCATCATGTAATAATCGATGGCCACGTCGAAATTGGTCTCGAAGGTTGCCTGCGAAAGCGCAAAACCACCATATCCCTGGGCAGCATTGATGCGTTCATAACCTACGCCGGGTATGTTCACATAAAGGTCTCGTGGGAAAGAAGTAATGGTTACCCTGCTTGTTTCAGGGTTGAGCGAGAGCACCATGATCACATCCGTTCGGTACCCCTGATTTGATCGCCAGTCAGAACCAAGAAGCAGAATATTGATCTGTCCCTTCGGCCGAGACAAATTGATATTAATAGAAGAAGGCGCGTTTTCTTCTGGAGTGGCTGTTGGTTTCGGTGTGGAGGTTGGCAAGAGGGTAGCTGTAGGCAGAATGGGTTGGAAAGGAGTAGGTGAGGGCAAGTATTTCTGCCCTGCATTGAGGAGGAGATCAGAGATTGGCACAACCGTGGAATGAACGGGTGAGTTGGTGGATACGCTGCATCCTGAAAGCAGCAAGGCTATGATGAAGAACAATGTGATCCCTTTGCGCATATTCAATATTCTACTCCAGTTCTTGATTCGTGATTGATGCAATATTTTGAGGCGATTTTCAAAGAAATCAAAGCCAGCAGGTTGACAAGCAGAAATTGTTTGATAGAATTACGTACAGTTAAGCCGAAGTGGCGGAATTGGCAGACGCGCTACGTTCAGGGCGTAGTGGGCATTACGCTCGTGAGGGTTCAAATCCCTCCTTCGGCACCTGAAACCCCGCATTTTTTTTGCGGGGTTTTCTTGTCTGTAAATGTACTTTAGTGTAAGATTAACGCATGAAGAAATTCATGAAAGATGTGAAATTGCCTGTCGATGCGAAGAAGATTGGGTTCATTATAGCGGCGGTTATTCTGTTTTTTCTTGTAATGGATCTAAATAGCCGTCTCAATGAACTTTCTCGATTAAGTGAACAGCAAGATAAAGCCCTAACGGTAGTAGCCGTGTTGCAGAGCACCTTACAGGTTCTTGATACTCAAGTGGCTTATGCTACCTCTGAAGGTGCAGTGGAAGATTGGGCTTACAACGAAGGACACATGGTCAGACCGGGGGAAAAACTGATCATTCCACTTGTTCCGCCCGGTGCTACGGCTGCACCAATCCTGGCACCTACGCCAACCGTAATGCCAGTAGAAAACTGGGAAGTCTGGATGGCACTCATTCTTGGTAAATAACAATAAGCTCCTTCAATCTCGAAGGAGCTTTATTTTTTTCGGTGAATGGCGATCATGGTCAGATCGTCTGATGGAGGTTCACCTTTACGGAAGACCTCGATTAGATCCTCAAGATACTCAAGAAGTTTTGGCGCAGAATAATGTGGAACATCCTTCATCGCGTCGATCAGTCGTGATTCTGAAAACAATTCACCGGTCGAGGAGAAAGCCTCGGTCACTCCATCGGTATAAAATAAGAGTGTGTCACCGAGACCAATATTCACTCGACAATTCTCATATTTGACATCATCAACAACTCCCAAGGCGATTTCACCCTTTGATAGTCTTTCAATCGTCTTGGATTCTTCTCTGAATATCAGTGGAAGATTGTGCCCGGCGTTGGCATACTCTAGAATTCCGGTAACGGGATCCAATAAAGCGTAAATGCATGTCACAAACATTCCATCCTGCGTATCGCGTAACAGCAGGTTATTTACTTTATTCAGCACTTTTGCCGGCGATTTCTCAGATTGTGAGATGGAACGAATCAGGGTTCGCGTCACGGTCATGTATAGTGCTGCCGGCATCCCTTTGTCAGACACATCTGCTATCGCAAGCGCGATCTTCCCATTTTGGGTATTGAATACATCGTAAAAATCACCGCCTACTTCGCGAGCTGTGCGCCAACGGAGGTCGATATCCCATCCTTCACTCGTTGGAATGGATTGCGGCAAGAAGGTTTCTTGAATCTGGCGGGCAAGTTGAAATTCACGCTCAACTCTTTCTCTCCCTACCATTTCCTCTTTTAATCTTTCGTTTTGGATTGCCAGAGCAGTTTGCTGCGCTACTCCTTTGATTAATTCAACACGTTTTTGATGATAAGCTGGTTGAATATTTGTCGTCTTTGTCAGCATGACCCCGTATTTTTCACCCTTGATACTCAAAGGGAAGCCAAGCAGCCAGTTTTTGCTTTCCATTGAAAGCAATTCATTGTTTTCCACACATAACAGGGTTCCCCACTCTTTTACTGGAAGATCAGGATTATCCATCGAGCAGCTGACCATATCGTTGGTTTCTAGTATTTTTCCAAGTAATGGAAAATCAGCTGCAGAAAATGTGTGTTTGAGAATTTCTTCCAGTTCTTCGTGAGTCGATGCTACCGCATTGGCTGGATGGAAAAGCTGGTTATTCTTTTCCCAAATGTAAATCACACAAGTTTCCACACCCACAAGAATGGGCATCAAATGAACGATGGTGTCAAGAATATCATCCAGTTTATTTTGACTCACCACAGCCTGCGCAACCTGTAAGAGAACTGCGGTAACGTAAGCTTCTTCCTGACGACTTTCAACAAGACGAATATTCTCAAGCCCAACGGATGTTTGCTGGACGATGCCCTGCAGGATTGCCAGGGTTTGATCACTAAAACGACTTTGGATACCCATCCCTCCATCACTTGTGTGCGAAACCAGGAAGGCACCCTGCAATTCACCATGGGCAACGAGGGGCAGCAAGACCAACGTGCCTGAAAGTTCAGAATGAGATAATGTAGACAAACACAATTCTTGTTTTGGATCTGTTATAAAAACTGGGGCCTGAGTTGCTTTCAGCTTTAACATGGATATCGAATCAGTATCCTTGAGGATCATTTCTTCTTCAGTAGGTTGAAAGCCGTACCATTTCTTTAATTCAAATGATTCGTTATCCTGTCTGGTAAGGTAAATGGCGCATTGATTAATGCCAACAAGAAGCGGTGTCAGCCTGACCATGGTGGAGAGGAGACCATCGATTGTGGTGATCGATTGGATGGCTTCAGCGACCTGTAGTAATACCGTCGATGACCAGGCTTCCTCTTGAGCCGAAGTGTATAACCTGGCGTTTTGGATCGCTACGGCCGCGTAATTGGCCAGGGTGGAGGCGATAATCGTTGCTTCGGAACCATAACGGTTGGCTGCGCGGTGAGCAAATGTGAGCACACCAAAGATTTCATCACCAGCCCGCAGGGGTACTGCTATTGAGGAGTAGTTCGATTTGAACTTACATGCCGCCCCTAAGGGACCGTATGGATCGTCAGGATTTCGTATTTGAACAAAATTGCTCGTAATCCCCTTATTTAAGAACTCTCTTATGCGAGAAGATTCCTTGGTTGCTTCGATCTCTTGAGCAGAAGCAATGCCCCGAACAGCTGCCAGCCGTAGCGGGCGCTCTTCGATAGGCAGCATCGAAACGTTATCCAGTAGCCAGATGGCAGATGAATCACATGGCAGGTTGGTTTCGAGAGCAATCAGGATCCGATCGAGCAAGTCGGGCAATGCAGGGTTGGCTGAGAGCAAGCCGGCAATTTCTGTGAAGGTGTCTGCAACAGTACGCCGCCAGCGTTCAGTGTTGTAAAGCCTTGTGTTGCGGATTGACAAAGCTATGCCTGCGGCGAGACTCTCAAAAATATCGATGTCGCTGGCGTTAAAGAAACCGAGTTGATCTGATTGCAAGTCTAGAACACCAAGCGTTTCGGTTCCCATCTTAAGCGGCACAGACAACTCAGATTTAATCAACCCAGAAAAAACTTTTGAAGGTTTGTAGAGAGGGTCTAGCGAAACATCATTGACCAATTTGGTTTTTCCGGTTCGGGCTACATAAGAGATGATTCCGCTGGGATCATCCAGTTCATAGGCAAACGAATTCGGCTTGAGTCCTTTTGAGCGAGAACCACTGCCTGCTCTAAAGATCACCTTTTTTCTTCCGGTGTGGACTGTAAAAATGTGTACAAAAGGAATTGAAAACCGCTTATGAATGACTGTTACGACTTCTTTAAACAACTTATCAAGGTCAAGGATAGAAGAAAGTGCATTGCTGATTTCAGCAACAGCAGCCATCTGGCTGGCGCGTTTCTCAATATTGTTATAAAGCCGTGCGCCTTGTACTGCCAGTGCGATATTATCCGCGAGAGAGCGTAAAACGAGCATATCATTTTCATGGAATGCACCGACTTTATCGCTCTGAATATCCAGAATCCCTAGAACCTGTTTTTCTACGATAAGGGGCAGAACGACTTCAGCTTTGGTTCTTGGCAGACCTTCATAATATCGATATAAAGGCTCACGGGTAACATCTTTTACAATGTATTCCTTGCCGGTTAAAGCTGCTGTGCCGACAAGGCCCTCACCAAATTTAATCGCAAACAAAGGATTGTCGTTGGTAGGTTCACAATCGAGAGAACTGGCTCTGAATCGTAAGTCTTGTTTATCTTGATCGACCGTGAAAATGGAAACGAAGTAATAATCAAAGGAACACTGGATCAGGTTGGTAACCCGTTTACAGAGTTCATCCAGATCCATAACGTTGGCAATTTGTGAACTTACCGAACGGACGAGGGAGATCTGGTCATAACGCCAATTCTTGAGGGCTACCTGGCGGTTGACTTGCATTGCCAGCGCTGCTACAGAAGCGGTGTTCATAAGTGACTGGATTTCTTCAGTCGTAAAAGGGTTTTCTAAAGGACGTTCCACTTCCAAAACGCCCAGTAGATTCCCCTGAGTGATCACTGGAATTGCTATGGAATTGGCGTTCTCAGGTGATTCAGAAACTTTCTGATTCTTTGAAAAGAAAGGTTTTTTATATTGATGAGATTTTTGAACAATGACTGGGGCAGGGGTTGAGGGGATTGTCGTTACCGGGCGTTCACCGGGGAGCGGATAAAAAGGTTCTACCAGCCACAGGAAAGCCTGGCAATTCATCTCCTCGTGAATCAGGTTGTTCAAATACTCACAGGTACTGGCAGAATCAGGCTGCTTGAGCAGTGCTTCGCCAAGGCTGAGCAACTTTTGCCAGATAGCATAAGAGGATTTTGGATCTGGCTCCATGGTTATGATTCTTTTTTCTTTTTAAACATGGTCAGCCTGTTGTGGTCATGATAGAACTCGAATTTGATATCATCCATCAGCTGGCACATGAGAAAGAAGCCCAATCCATGGTTTTTCCGATTTTTCAATTGGGCCTTGATGTCGGGAGTTGGTACGCAAGATGGGTCGAAGGGTTGACCATAATCTTCAAGGACGATTTTGATGCCGTCGTCTTCAATAAGGCAGTGGCATTTGATCTCTCCAATACCTTCGCCACCGTATGCATGCTCAATAATGTTAGAAACAGCCTCATCTACGGCTGTTTCTAGCTCAAAAGTTTCCTGATGATTCAGGCCGGCATTTTGGGCTTCATTTGTTACAAATTCTGCAATTTCCGCCAGACTTTCGTACCGGCCTGGAAAGATCCGGGTTTTCATAGCGTTTTGACAGGTTAGAATGTTCCCACCGCTGTTAAGACGTCATCATAAATCTTAAAAATGGAGGTAAATCCTGCAAGGTCAAATACGGAGAGGATTGGAGCGGGCAAGCCAGCCAGAACAAGTTCACCGCGGTTGTAACGTTTGCAGTTTTTAAGGGTGGCAATTAGAACGCGAAGACCGGCACTGGAAATGAATTCAAGTTGTGTGAAATCCATGACGATCTTGAAGCGGCCTTGGTTGTTTATCCGGGCTAATTCTTCGGCTAATTTTGGAGATGTGGCGCTATCCAACCGTCCACTAATTTTTACGACATCACAGCGTTTGAATTGGCTTGTTGATATTTCCATTGTTTTACCTCCGCAAGATATCAGTTTGGTATGAAGTATTATATCATGTACACATGTAAATAATTTTCTCAAGGTATTTGCCTTGACGATTTGTGGTATTATGAAAACGAGATTTTGGAAAATAGGGGTCTCGACCGATAGTAAAGTCTCTAGTAAAATCTAAAATTATTCGATATACAATCAGAACATACATAGGGTAATTATGAATCGAAAAGATAATCCTCAAAAAGTGATCAACAGGTTCGCCAAGCGGCAAAAGATCATGCCATACATACTGGGTGGGTTGGCTGGTATTCTGGCGCTGCTTGGAATTTTCATCATTGTGGCAGTTGTGACAGGCTCTGGGAATCCCTTTCGCGCGATTTTTGCTACAAAAACACCAACTGCTACAGCAACCTTTACCCCAACGGCCACCGTCCCATCTCCAACACCATCAAATACACCAACCATCACAGGAACTCCTGAACCCACGATGACTCCCACCCCGTCAGGCCCCTGGTACTATGAAGTGAAAGAGAATGATTCCTGCTGGGCGCTCGCAGACACTTATGATGTCGATTTCCTTGTTCTGCTGGCCATTAATAACTTCACTAACGGCACATGCCCGATTGCTCCTGGAGACAGGATTCTGATCCCTGCGCAAGGTCAGGTTTTGCCCACGGCAACCCCGCTGCCTACTGACTTCCCGCGCGGTACAATCATTGAATATACTGTTCAGCCAAACGAGACTCTGGCGAGCATTGCTTCCAAGTTCCAGACGACCAAGGAAGATATCATGACCAGGAATTCGATTAAAGATGAAAACCTGATCTATGTTGGACAGGTTCTCAAGATTCGTTATGGAATTGCCACTCCAACCAGGACGTTGCAACCAACAAGCACTCTGGCGACCATCAATATAACGCCCACTGCATCGGTTACCCCGTAATCGATTTCTCGCATTGAAAAGATCCCTTCGAACCTGAAGGGATCTTTTATTTACTGATTTGATTAATTGCCCAGTGTGCGGTGTACAACAGGGTTGGATCTGAGGTTGATTCAATTATCTTATGTATGATTGGAATATTTCCTGGGTCCGCAAGGTTCCCAAGGCGAATGAGGAGATTGCGCAAGAGGCCGTTTCTCTTGGTTCTTGAAAGAGCGGTTTTTCCGAATTGGTGTTGAAATATCTCTTCTGACATGGAAAGCATTTCTGTCATCTGTTCTGTGGACACCACCAGGTCGTTATTGGTCTGGTCAGTTCGCGCAGAAAATTTCTTGTTCCACGGGCAAACCATCTGGCAGATATCACAGCCAAAGATCCAATTACCAAATTCTTGCATGATTTCTGGAGGAACCTCACCGCGGTTTTCGATGGTGTGGTAGCTGATACAACGGTTGGCATCGATCGTACGGTCGGGATGGATGCACCCGGTTGGACATGCCTGAATGCATCGATCGCATTTACCGCAGCGGTCTTTCGAATCAGGATGGTCAATTTCCAATTCCGTATCAAGCAATATCTCTGCTATTAAAAAAGTTGATCCGATTCGTGGCGAAATTAAAAAAGAATTTTTACCAATCCAACCCAATCCAGCCCGGCACGCCAGTTCTCTTTCCAGAATTGGGGCGCTATCGGTGCAGATGCGATAGGTTATCTCGTGCTTAAAATCGGATCGAAGGGTTTGCATGAACTCATCCAATAATCGGGGTAAGCGCGAGTGATAATCTTCACCAGTGGTGTAACTGCCAATTAAACCAACCGGTGAAGCGGTAAGAAGATCGGTCGGGTGTAATGGATAAGGAAACCCCACAATGATGATTGACTTTACACTGGGAAGGAAAAGATGTGGATCGCGCCGGGTTTCGATATGGTATTTGGAGGTAAGGTAATTCATTCCGGCGTGATGTTTCTTATTGATCCACTCCATGTACCGATCGTGATGCTGCAAAGGTTCAGCGTTGGTGATACCAACTATGGAAAAGCCAAGGCTTTTTGCCCTGGCTTTTATCAGTTCGGTTTGCTGCCGTAGAGAATCCACTTTATTATTATGGGGTTGTAGCCGTTGTAGGAGCGGTGGTTGCCTGGGTTGTTGCCGTAACCGTTCCTGTGGATGGGGTTCCAACTGTGATATCAATACTGCAATATTCACCGAAGGGGTAGCCGCTGGCGCTGTATAACTTCCAGGAACTGGTATACCTGCCATTGGTGGTAGGTGCGATAAATTTAGCGCTGATCTCAGCCGTCTCTCCTGGAGCGACGTCTTTTGTCAGTTTGAAGAAGGTAGCACCATTTGCGCCAAGCAGGTTTCCTTCAAGGTATATGAGTGAATAATCTTTCGTCCATGTGGTCGTTCCATTGTTGATGAAGGTCCAGGTTTTCGTAAAGCTTGTTCCTGCCTTCACAATTTCACCGTCAGGATAGTTGACGTCACCAACAAATCTGGAATTATCGCCCGATGAAGCAGGCGGTACGGTGGGTTTCGCGGTTGGGGTTGCAGTAGCAGGCGTGGTTTCTACCGTTGGGGTCGGGGGCGCCTGTGTTGGGGTTGGAGTAGGTTCCAGGGTTGCAGTTGCAGAAGGGGTCAGCAGGGCGATCTGGGTTAATTCAGCCTGTACGGTTGCGGCAATTTCAGTGGATTTCTGATTCGGATCAACGGTTGGTTTAGCTGCACAAGCGGATAAAATCATTATTGCTGTCACAAGGATTAGCAATCCGCCAAGTTTCTTTTTCGTAAACATTGATACATCCTCCAAAAAGATACAAATTCTCGCAGACAATTGTCAGACACCTTGTCTGTATTGTCAAGATTATGAAAATAACGATTTATGATGATAACTTAAGATTATTGCAGGAAATTAGCTGGATCGTTTATGACCGGGTAGCCAAAGACAAATCCCTGACTGCCCCGAAATGTGATGAAATTTACCGCTCCAGGGGCGATGTCAATCTCAGCTTTATAGAGGCCGTAATAGTAATAAGTTGAGATCTCATATTTACCTTCAGGCAGATCATAAAGCACAAAATTTTCCCTAAAGAAATCATCGTTTAAATGACGATCAATGAGGTTCTGTGAATAGGTTGTAATTTTCCAAATTTTGCCTGTTTCAAGCGATTTTAAAGTGAAATTCTTTGACGGCAGGAAATATCCGCCTTCCGTCTGGATTCTCCCGGCAAGGACTCCGTAGCCCAAAGGAGGCGCAAGCCATAGTTCCGGGTTTTGTACCACTGCGTCTTGACCGTCTTGAAGGCGCACTTCAAAATGGAGGTGTGGCCCACTGGTGTTTCCGGTAATTCCGACAGTTCCGATCGGTTCTCCTGCTTTGACCATCTGACCATCTTTTACGAGTGACTTCTGAAGGTGACCGTAGACGGTATATAAAGTATTCCCTTCAAAGCCGAAGGAATGTTTGATCATGACCGCGATCCCGTATGGATCTTCTGGATCGAATGACCCCTTGATTAATCCGTAACCTGAAAAGATGACTTCACCATCACCAGCCGCCAGCACAGGTTCTCCGATTTCTGAAACCAGATCAATGCCGGTGTGGAGGCTGTTGGTTTTTGTGTCAAAAAAACCATAGCGAAAGTCAGCTGTAGGCCATGAGACCTCTTCGATGATCAAAGGCCGGGTTAGTAAGAAGTGGTCGTGGGGTGCTAAAGCTAACGGGACGTTATAGAAGGCAGGATATTTACCAGGTTCTGGCGTTTCGGTGGGTTCAGGAAAATCAAGCTCAACCGGTGTAGATGAATTAGCCAGAACTGGCACCGTGTTGATTAGCAGTGCAATTAATACACTGGCGCTGATGATTGTGCGGAGGAAACCCAGAGAAGAGAGGACGTTTTTCATGTGGATGACTCGACGAAAGATTGGATCTTTTCAGGTGGATAGAGTTGTAACATCGCATCCAGCCATGATAAAGATTCGCGAAGGACGAAGACGTTCAATTGGATTGAGGAGAAATATGATCGCCAGTCTGAATTCGATGGGATGCGTTCCCAACCATATCTCGAGGCGAATTCAGTAAAATCGACCCAGTAACCTTGAAGGGTACCATTTTCTTTTCCGCCATTTTCCAGAGCCGTGATATCAGCAGAATACCGGGCGCTGAAATCCCAGCTCTGTGCCCTGACGGGGGTTCCACAGCTGCCATCTTGGGCGTAACATTTCAGCCAAACACGCCAGTAAGTCTTTCCATTATAATCTTCGCGGCTGACTGCCATCCAACCTGCTTCTAGCGGTATCTGGTTCGTGGCAATGGCTCGGCCGGTGTAAAGCCAGTTTTCAGCAATATTGGATGGTGGTAACGAATCGAGCGAAAGAGACGCGTTCTCGAGCTTTTCGAGGTAATCCCATCCTAATTCTTCTGTCAACGCGGCGCGCAGATCGTGAAATCTATTGATAACAGCATCAGAAAGGTATGGTTCAGGAGCGGTTATTCCTGAAACCTCAACCAGCTGATTGGTTTGTACCTGAGGTCCTGCAGCGGTGGCTCGCGGCTGCCACAGACTTGCAGGTTCTGGCAGGTTCACCCTGGCCAGGTAAGCAGCGATATTTTTTGCTAATCCTGCAGATTTCCAATCAAATGCGCTTACCTGCTCTGACAAGGGAATAGGAGGAAGTAATAGACGGGCAGTAGTAGATTCGTATGCAACAAAATCGTATTCGTTTGGAAGAACAAGCAATGAAAGCACACCACTGCCATCTGGGAGCCAGACGGGTTTGGTTCCAGTTCCAAGCGAGATGACACTGCTGCCTTCAGCAGAGAAATGGATCACTTCAATGGTAGGCTGCTCTCCTGATTTGCTCCAGGCAAGCGAGTTGCCGTCAGGTGACCAGTTAGGTGATGAAAAATCTGCACCTGTTGATGATGCTGTGATAATAAATCTGTCTTCAGGGTTATCCAGACGAGCGATCCAAATCTCGTCACGCCCATTTCGGTCGGTAACAAATGCCACTTCGCGGCCATTTGGTGACCACGCCGGGCTGAAGTTGTTTCCTGAGTTTTCGGTAAGTTTGATCGAATCAGCAGCTTCTTTGTTCACAGGAAGGATCAGGATATCAAACCTTCCATCTTGATAGGTTTCGACGGCCAGCCATTGGCCATCTGGTGACCAGGATGGCGCACAGGTGTAAGACTCAGATTCTGTCAACCGTTCAGTCTGGTTGAGCACAAGATCCAAAATAAAGATATCCCATTTTCCGTACTGATCAGCACAGTAAGCGATTTTTGTACCATCCGGGCTGATTGCTGGAAAGTCAAAATTCCAGGGGTCTGCAGTTAGACGGGTGATGGGCAGGTAGGAGGGATGATATACGAAGAGGTGTTTATATTGGCCATCTCCCATGGCAAAGACAATTAAACCAGATTGATCAGTTGGATCAGGAGTGCCAACGGTTGGAATCACCGTTTTGGTTGCCGTCGGAGTTGGAAGGTCGGGTAGATCAGTGGCAGTATTTTGCGGGAAAATCGTTCGATTGACTTCGATGGTTGTTGTTGCAGTCGATGTTGGGGCAGGTTTTGAGCAGCCTGCAGCAAAAACCGCTACCCATAAAAGGAGTGTGAAGGTACAAATGCGGGTGATGACTGGTGATGCGGGTTTCTGCATATTCGATCCTTATGCCAAATGGTCAGGAGATGAGGTCAATTAAAATCCTTCCAGAATAATGCCGGGTCTGTGGCTTGAAAAATCCCTGATATTGACCAGATGCAATAATTGTACCGTTCTTCAGGTGTAGCGTCTTGCGTATAGGTGGCTATTGAACCAAATTGTGCATGAGAGGGGCCGATGCGCACCTCGATATGCAGGTGTTCCGCAACGGAGTTTCCTGTGATTCCCACTGCGCCAATCGTCTGACCACATTCCACTACGTCACCGGGTTTGAATTCCGGTTTATATTCCAGGTGTGAATAGAGGATGTAGAGCGATTTTTCATCTTCTGACCAGGTAATGGGAGTCATTTCTTTGTCGCATGTGCTCCAGGCATCGATGCTTTGTTGAGGGATAGGCGTTGGCAGCGAGATCGAAGCCAGTAATTCGGGGGATAGCTGACTCAATGGCGTTTCAATAATCATCATATTGCCGTATGGAAAGCGGTTGTCGATTACCTGTGTTACCCTGCCGGGTAAGATGGATTGGACAGGCAGCCCATACATTGTTGTAAAACTACCATGGGTGAAGAAGGCCAGGTCTACGCCAGGGTGCCCGATATCGGTAAACGCACTGGGGTAACTGAATGTGTTCGAAGTGATGGAATGCAATTCTCCCAACCCGATGCCGCTTAATGGTGAGCAAACCCCACCATGCGGGACGAGAGTTGGGGTGAGGGTTGGCGTTGGATAAGGGGTACTTGTGATGGTAGGACTATTGGCAAGGCCAGGAGTCGTTGAGGATATCGTTGGAGAAGGGGGTACCGTTGCAGCAGCCTGCGGACCGCTGCAACTGACCAGAAATATACCCAAAAGTAATAAACTCAATCTTCTAAGTAAATGGACTTTCATCGGTATCCAGATCGCCAATTCATACCCGAAACACAGATTATTGTACCTGTTCTATCCTCTGATCCAAGAACGGGTTGTCATCTGTACGCAGTAAGGCTTTTACCCAGATAGATTCATCAATTGAGGACTTGTTAAGGTGTAAAGTGAAATTCATCTGACGGATACAAACGCCCAGGATAACGGCGTGCGCGAGTTCAATGTTATCTTGATCGACCAGCGATAGTTCCACGTTGGGTTTTTGGCTGACATCTGATAATTCGAACTCCACACGCACCCGCTTGCGATCTTCAAAAAATTTCCCTGAAAGGGAAACGACTTCAGGTGCCGCAGGAGAAGATTCAGGATGGTTGTTCTGAGCGTTATCCGCCATGAATCAATCCCTTCCTAATCAGTGATCTTTCGGGCTTCCATATAAAAGCGTTTTTCGTGAGCCTCTCCCATCGAAAAAGTCTTACGTGGGAGGGCACCATCTAAGATCACCGTCCGGAACAACTCGCTTTTTGCCATGGCTGGCAGGTAGAAACCAGCGTTTCCGTTTTGACATCCCAGTGTTGAGACGGTCTCATCACCATGTACGTAATCGATAGACGCCGCACCACCTATTTTCAGCCAATGGTCAAGGAAAGGTTGAAGCGTGCCTACAGGCAGATTGGCAGATGGATTTTGAATGGTAATCACGAAAGTTGCATCAGGGGTAATCAGCCCAAATTTGTGTGCGGTTTTCAATTGACCGTCAACGATCTTTTTCATATGGTGAAAATCAGTCGTTTTTTCCAATTCCAGATTCGAGCCAAAATACGTTTGCATTTCTTCAATGGGGTCAGACGCCAGACGGAATAAAACGCGATGAATCGGTTCAAACGCTAACCCTTGATCATGGATATTTTCAATTTCAACCAGTGCGTAACGAGAGGGATGGTTCATCCCCACCAGTGCTTTATTCTGCTCCCAGATGGATTTAGCGGTTGCCAGCGAGTGATTCCCGTCACCAACCGCAAAAAGCAATATTCCTTTTTCTTTTCCGACGTTGTATTTAGGGTAGAAAACATCTGGACTGGAGAGTGCCTCGATATTCTGGATTACGGCTGATTCCAAGTCAGCATCATTTACAAAACGTCCACAAAGGTGCCCGCTGTTCTGCATCAGATCAAAATCATAAGCGATTGGTAAACTCGATTTTTTGGCTTCGATCGGGCCGATGACTTTATCTCCTGGGTCGTCGATCAGCACCAGAATGTGTGGAAGTTCGATGATGGCTTCTTTACGAATACGGATGCGCGGTGGAAGACGGTCTAAAATTGTCCCTTCTGTCGCGCGGATTAGGCTCTGAGAACCAACTGAGAAATCATATTGCTCCAGATCGAGCGCCAACATTAAACCACGCCGGGTTTTCCCATCAACGGACCTCTCAACATAGATGAGCTGGTCTTGAGGTTCGAGGGTGCCGTCGGCAAGGTACTGTTTCATTTTCGTTTTGGCATCGCTGACGCGCTGGGTTTCCACTTCTGTACCGAGGTAAACCTCTGGCAGGATCAAGTGCAGGGTGGATGGAGAATCACCAACATATTCAGAGACTTTCTGCCAGTATTCAGGCTGCGACGTGTATTGATCGCAGGCGATTACTGCCCATTTAGAGTGATCAATCTGATGGTTAGGCAGGTAAGTGGTTGGAATTTGAACACCGATCTGAGGAAAAATCTTCATCAATTGACCTCGTTTTTATTTTTATTTTACCAGAATCAAAAAATTGCACTCCCCGCGGTCAATCAGAGAGTGCAATTTTCAAATTCACAATTTGGGAGGTCAGATTACATTCCAGCCATATAAACGAGCCCAAGTGCACCCGGGCCGGTGTGTGTGCCAAGCACCGGGCTGACTGTGCTGATCACTGCGTCGCTGATGAGTGACGACGGAAACCGTTTGACTGCCTGGTTGAGCAGCTTTTCAGCATCAGCGGGCGCATTGGCGTGTACGGCGCAAAGGCGGATCGGACCTGGTTCATCTTTGATTTTGGCTTCTACAAGGTCGAGCATACGGTCAGTGGCCTTGGAAAGGGTTCGTACCCGTTCGACTGCCTCGATTCGCCCGTCGCGAACCTCGAGCAGTGGTTTGAGGTTAAGCATGTGTCCTAAAAAGGCCTGTGCCCCTCCAATACGTCCGCCGCGGTGTAAAAATTCGAGCGTATTCAACACGAAAAAGACACCGCTGTGCCTGGTTGCAGCTGTGGCAACAGCTTTGCACTCGGCAAGGCTGCCACCGGTTTCTGCCATACGGGAGGCGCTGAGAACCTGAAAACCAAGAGCCATGCTGGTGCTGTTGGAATCAATTAATTCGATCCTGGCGTTTGGAAACGCCCGTTTGGCCTGTTGGGCAGAAGCCATGGTACCTGAAAGTTTGCCAGAAATGTGGATGCTTAAAATGTCATACCCTTCACTGATCAACCTGCTGTAAAGATTTTTGAATTCCTCGGGTGTCACCTGTGAAGTTGAAGGTAAGACCTTATCTACAGCCAGGCGTTCGTAGAATTCTTTGGGTTGGATATCAATCCCGTCTCGATAAATTTCATTGCCCCAGATCACCTGTAATGGCAGCGATACGACTGGATTCCCGTTTAAAAGCTCAGGGGGAATATTTGCCGTACTATCGGTCACGATCATTACCTTATTCATGGATATTTCCTCCAATAATTATCTACTTTATAACTTTCGTTATTACAACACCGTATCATCTGAAAAGATGCATTCGTTTGAATAGAGTTTTGGCATTTACCTTGACCAAACGAATTTTCCAGACTAAAATCCAGCCTGTCACCTTTCAAGGGTGGGCGTTTCTTATTTAAAAGAGTGTGAAAATTGTTCGAAAACCTTACATCACGGCTTGATCAGATCTTTCAGCAGTTACGCAGACGCGGCAAGTTAACCGCGGCTGATGTTGACGCTATGATGCGCGAGGTGCGTCTGGCTCTGTTGGAGGCTGATGTTAACTACACTGTGGTTAAGGATTTTGTTGCCCGGGTACGCGAACGCGCGATTGGTGCAGAGGTATCAAAAGCACTCAACCCGGCGCAGCAAGTGATAAAGATTGTTAATGAAGAACTAATCAAAACGCTTGGAGAGCCTGCCCGCTTAAACTTGAGTGGTGTAAAACCATACGCCGTGATGTTGGTTGGGCTTCAGGGTTCAGGTAAAACCACCGCCGCAGCAAAACTTGCCCGAAAACTGCGGTCAGATGGAGAGCGGGTCTTGCTTGTTGCATGTGACCCTTACCGCCCGGCAGCGGTGAAGCAATTACAGACGCTGGGCGAGAAGATTGGGGTCGAGGTGGTGGCGGATGCAGCGCTGAAACCCCCTGCGCTCGCAGCACAGGCATTCGATAAAGCACAAAAAGGCGGTTACTCGGTTGTTATTCTGGATACAGCCGGCCGGTCACAGCTTGATCAACCGCTGATGGATGAATTACAGGCCATCACGAAGAAAGTTAGAATCTCTGAAACCCTGTTGGTTGTGGATGCGATGATTGGTCAAGAAGCGCTTCACATCGCTGAAGGTTTTCGGGATACAATTAATATTACTGGATTGATCTTTACCAAGATTGATGGAGATGCCCGCGGTGGTGCTGCAATTTCTGTGCGCAGTGTTACCGGTGTTCCGATTAAATACCTGAGTACCGGTGAAGGCGTAGACGCCCTGGAAGCCTACGATCCTGGAAGATTGGCTTCCCGAATTCTGGGAATGGGTGATATGATTGGATTGATCGAAAAGGCAGAAGCCGCTTTCGATCAGAAAACGCAGAAAGAGCAGGCTGAGCGAATGCTCAAGGGGCAGTTCACCCTTGAGGATTTCGCGGAACAATTAAAACAGCTGCGAAAAATGGGACCATTATCGCAGGTTATGGATATGCTTCCGGGAGGACTGGGACAGGCTGCCCGTAATGTATCTCCGGAAGAAACCGAGAGGAATCTGAAACGCACTGAGGCGATTCTCAGTTCGATGACGAAGGAAGAACGACGGAACCCAGACGTGCTCAATGCTTCACGTCGGCGCAGGATCGCCCGGGGAGCGGGTACAGATGTAACAGAAGTCAACCGCATGATCAAACAGTTCAGAGATGCGCAGCGGTTGATGAAAACGTTAAAGAAAACAGGCGGGAAAGGGATTTCCCGTATGTTCCAGTGATCAAAAATGAAACAGCGGTAAGCGCCCCTTCAGCGCCCCTCGCCAAAGCGGAATTTTTGAATTCACATCATATTTGATCATGTCAAGAGAAACAGGAGAATAATTAGATGGTTAGAATTCGTTTACGCAGAACAGGACTCAGGCACCAGCCCAGTTTCCGTGTGGTCGTTGCAGATAGCGAAAGCCCGCGTGATGGCCGCTTCTTGGAGATTGTTGGTTCTTACAATCCAACAACCGACCCCTTTACCTTCGATGTAAAGGAAGATCGGATCTTTGAATGGATGAAGAATGGTGCCCTTCCCACTGAATCCGTGAACAAGCTTTTCAAAATCACAGGCATCCTTGACCGCTTCGAACGTTACAAGAAGGGTGAGTCACTCGAAACCCTTTTAGAAGAAGCCAAGAAAGCCGCTGAAGAACGCGCTGCTAAAATTAAAGCATAAGGATCGACATGCAAACATCAATCCATTCGGGGCACAGATACCCAAAATCACATGACGAGGGGAGTACTGTGAAAGAGCTGATTGAATATATTGCTTTGTCGCTGGTTGATGATCCATCTCAAGTGGTGGTGAATCAATTTCGCAGCGGTGGAAAAGAAAACCTGGAACTGCACGTTGCCCGGGAGGACATGGGGCGCGTCATTGGAAAGGGTGGTCGTGTAGCCAATGCGATGCGTGTTTTACTGCGCGTCGCTGCTGCACGCGAAGGCAAACAGGCCAACCTGGACGTTGCAGAACCCCGATGAGCAAAGCCGGTGCCCATTTGAAGCAAGAGAAATCACTTTCAGGCTCGCCCCAATCCGGCGAGCCTGTCTACTTGACGATCGGAAAGATCCGCCGACCACATGGGGTGAAAGGCGAGGTAGTCATGGAGATGGTCACTGACTTTCCTCAAAAGATCAAGGCGGGCATCCAGATTTACATTGGTGAAAAGAAACAGGAACACAAACTGGCTTCGATTCGACCAAACGGTGATTTGTTTTTGATCTCGATCGAGGGCTTTACCGATTGTGATGCGGTTTCTGTTTTCCGAAATCAATGGGTTTATGCGCAGTCTTCGACTGTTGGCCCGCTACCGGATGGACTTTTTTACCACCGCGAGGTCATTGGAATGAAAGTGATTGACGAGCAAGGGAATTTGCTGGGTGTGGTAAAGGAAATCCTGGTAACTGGTGCAAATGATGTATATGTAGTGGATACACAAGATAACCATGAGATCCTTTTACCTGCAATAAAATCTGTCATTCTTTCAATGAACCGCGATACGCGTAGTATGGTTGTGCGATTACAGGAATGGGATTAGGAGTACCGTCGTGGATCCAAAGGCCTACTGGGTGGGATTTAACCTGGTCAAAGGGATCGGTGCCGTCAGGCTCAAGCAAATTCTCGATTTTTATGGTTCACTTGAGATCGCCTGGAATTCCCCGGCGAGCGGTTTGGTTTCTGCCGGTTTACCGCAAAAAATCGCTGAAAAATTTATCCAAATAAGAGCACAGGTTGACCTTGAACGCATCATGGATAGAATCGCAAGCGAGAATATTCTGGTGGTAACCTGGGATGATGCCAATTACCCCCGGCGATTAAAAGAGATTAACCAGGCGCCCCCTGTACTGTATATCAAGGGATCAATTAATGTGGAAGATGATTGGGCGGTTGCAGTCGTTGGCACGCGCCGGGTCACACCATACGGAAGGCAGGTGGCAGCTGAGATTGCCCGATTCCTTGCGCAAAACGGTGTAACCGTGATCAGCGGGTTAGCAAGAGGGGTGGATGCAATCTCCCATCAGGCTGCATTACAGAATGGCGGAAGAACCATCGCCGTCCTTGGCAGCGGTGTGGATGTGATCTATCCACCAGAACATCGAAAACTGGCGTCTGAGATTGTCAGACAGGGAGCCATTGTTAGCGATTACCCGGTGGGCACACAACCTGACGGGATTAATTTTCCTCCTCGCAACCGTATTATTTCAGGTCTTTCACTGGCAACGGTCGTGGTTGAAGCCGGTGAAAAAAGTGGTGCCCTGATCACCGCTGAGTTTGCAGTGGAACAGGGACGTGATGTTTTTGCAGTTCCCGGCAGTATTCTCACGCCGCAAAGCGATGGAACGAACCGATTGATTGAACAGGGTGCCCGTCCATTGTTGAAAATGACTGAAATCCTTGATGTACTAAAACTGGAACAAATCCCTGAAAAACAGGCGGTGCGCAGGCAAAACCCTTTGAATCCGAATGAACGGCAGCTGCTGAACCATTTATCACAAGAGCCAGTGCATATTGATGAATTATGTGAATTGACCGGGTTGCCAATTCATGACCTTTCGGCTACACTCACGATGATGGAACTTAAAGGTCTGGTTTCACAGGTGGGCGGGATGAATTACGTTGCCATGCGCGAAACCAAGGCTGCTTATAAAGGATGATCAAGATGCTCGAACATTTCTATGCGGTGATCATGGCGGGGGGCGGAGGGACGCGTTTGTGGCCTGTTTCAAGGCACACGACTCCGAAACAGATGCTAAAGCTTTTTGGAGAGAAATCCCTTTTTCAGATCGCGGTTGACCGTCTCGATGGGTTATTCGCTGCAGATCATATTTTCGTGGTAACCATTGCCGAACAGGCCAGAATGCTTCACGAAATCACGCCAAATATCCCATACGAAAATTACTTGATTGAGCCAATGCCGAGAGGAACTGCAGCGGTTGTGGCAATGGCGGCTGCCGCGTTGTATCGCCAGGATAAAGATGCGGTTCTGGCGATCTTGACTGCTGACCATTTTATTGCTGATGTGCCCGAGTTTCAGAAAGTCCTCTGCGCGGCACACGATCTGGCAAACACAGGGTATTTGACCACTCTTGGAATTACACCGACCTATGCTTCAACCGGTTATGGTTATATCGAATCTGGTGCAGAATTGGGAACTTTTCGGGGAGCAAAGGGTTACAAGGTTAAACACTTTGTTGAAAAACCAGATGAATCAACTGCGAAAATCTTTTTGAACAATCCGTTGATGGCGTGGAATTCGGGCATGTTCATTACCCGTGCAGATGTGATCATGGGAGAATTCAAACTCTATATGCCCGAATTATTCAGATCGATTGAGGAACTGACCGCATTGATTGGCAGAGACCACTCGAATGAAAAATTTATCAATACCTGGTCAGCGCTAAAACCTCAGACGATTGATTACGGGATAATGGAAAAATCGCAAAAAGCAGCGGTCATTCCTGCGGCCAATCTTGGATGGAACGATGTTGGCAGCTGGGATTCGTTATTCGATGTGCTCACGCCAGATCGAAACGGGAATATTATTGTCAATGCCAATCCAATCACCCTTGAGACAAAGGATTCGCTGATTGTTTCTACCGATCCATCTTCAGTGGTGGTGACAATGGGATTAAAAAACATTATTGTGGTAAAAACACCTGATGCAGTTTTAATTTGTCCGCGCGGTGAAAGCCAGCGGGTCAAAGAACTGGTCAATTACTTAAAAGAGAATCATTACACCCTTTTCTTATAGGGAGGTTTCCATGGAAGCGTATTGCGTCAAATGCAAAGTAAAAAGAGAGATCGAGGGAGCGAGTGCAGAGTTCAACGCGGTTGGAACTCCGGTAACACGTGGAAAGTGCCCGGTCTGCGGAACGACAATGTACCGCATTGGTGAAACCCCCGCCCATGCCCAACTTGATCGACCGCCCAGACGCCATTCCAAACCCCGCAACGGAAAACTGGTGATTGTGGAATCACCAGCAAAAGCCAAAACTGTGGGCAGGTTTCTGGGGAAAGGTTATACCGTGCGCGCATCGGTTGGTCATGTGCGTGATTTACTCCGCTCGGAACTTTCAGTGGATGTAGAAAATGGATTTACCCCCAAATACCGAGTTCCCAATGAGAAAAGGCCGGTTGTCAAGGAATTGAAAGCCCTGGCAAAAGAAGCTGAAGAAATTTATCTGGCAACAGACCCTGACCGCGAAGGTGAGGCTATTGCCTGGCATTTACTGGAAGCTGCTCAAATCGAGCCAAAACTTTCAAAACGTGTGGTATTTCATGAGATTACTGACCATGCCATCAACGAGGCATTTGCCAATCCGCGAGAGATCAATATGGATCTGGTGGATGCGCAGCAGGCAAGGCGGGTGCTCGATCGTCTGGTAGGTTATTCCATCAGCCCGGTCTTATGGGAGAAGGTGCGCAGCAGGCTTTCAGCCGGCCGCGTGCAGTCAGTTGCGCTAAGGCTGATCGTTGAACGTGAGCGTGAGATCGAAGCCTTCAATCCGGTTGAATATTGGTCCATCGAAGCCGAACTTTCACCCGAAGGAAAAAAAACCCAGTATAAAACCAAACTTGCCAAGATTGATGAAAAGGACCCCGATTTAAGCAATAAAGAAATGGTTGATGGTTACCTGGTTGAAATTGAACAATCGCCATTCACGATTTCGAAAATCAAGAAAAGCGAACGCCGCCGTAAACCATCAGCTCCGTTTATTACCAGTACTCTGCAGCAAGAAGCATCTCGCCGATTGGGATACACCGCCCGGCGAACCATGATGATCGCTCAGCAGCTTTATGAAGGCCTGGATGTGGGCGAGGGTGGTGCCACAGGTCTGATCACATACATGCGTACCGATTCTACAAATGTAGCTGAGATCGCGCAGCAGGAAGCCAGAGGCTTCATCCAGCAAACCTATGGCGGTGATTTCTTACCAGAAACCCCACCGCAATATAAAACCCGCGCCGTGTCTGCGCAGGAAGCGCATGAAGCCATCCGCCCAACTTCGGTAATGCGGCAGCCGGAAAAAATAAAAGAATATTTATCACCCGAACAGTTCAAACTCTATCAACTCGTCTGGCAGCGTTTTGTGGCTTCACAAATGGAAGCTGCGGTCTACGATACTCTATCTATCGAAGTGACCGCTGCAGGAAGCCAGCACTCATTCTTGTTCAGGGCTTCAGGTTCAACAATTAAATTCCCCGGATTTCTGGTCGTCTATGAAGAAGCACAGGATGAAGACCAAAAGACTGAAGAGACGGAGAATATCAGAATTCCTGCAGGATTGGAAGAAGGACAAAAACAGGATCTGATTCGCCTGCTGCCGGAACAACATTTTACTCAGCCGCCCCCGCGTTATACCGAAGCCACGCTGGTTCAGGTCCTCGAGGAGTATGGTATTGGCCGGCCGTCAACTTACGCGCCAATCCTTTCAACCATTCAACAGCGTGGTTATGTTGTGCGTGAAGCAAAACGTCTCTCTCCGACAGAAACTGGAATTCTGGTAAATGATCTGGTGGTTGAGCACTTCCCTGACATTGTGGATCTTAATTTCACCGCCAAAATGGAATCGGAGCTAGATCAGGTTGCTGCCGGCGATGAAGACTGGAAGAAAGTGGTTGGAGAATTCTGGTTAGGGTTTGAGCCTGAAGTAAAGAAAGCACAGGCGGAGATGCCGGTTACCAAGTCTGAGCCAGAAAAGATCGGCCGCGCCTGTCCTGACTGCGGTCACGACCTTGTGATTCGCTGGGGACGTTATGGCAAATTCATCAGTTGCTCCAATTTCCCTGCCTGCCGGCATACAGAAGCGCTTCTCGAAAAGATTGGAGTTACCTGCCCTAAAGATGGTGGAGATCTGGTGTTGCGAAAGACACGCAAGGGACGCATTTTCTACGCTTGCGCCAATTACCCGACGTGTGATTTTACAAACTGGAAACGACCTGTCGCGAACCCGTGCCCTAAATGTGGTGGTCTGATGGTGATTGCCAACAAGAAGGAAGTTCAGTGTACCCAGTGCGAAGAGAGTTTTCTGATCGAAGAGATCGGGGTCGCCATTCCTGAATAGGCATATTTATTGCAACAGATTTCTTGTTGCTTTCGATATGCTTTTCATCTACAATAGCTTATTGTAGGAGTTGATAAAATGGAAAAAATTAAGGAACTCATCAAACGTCCGCTTGTTACAGGGATCATCGGTCTCGTTTTAGGCTTAATCATCGGCCTTCCAGTTCTTGGCTGGGGATTGTGGCCGGTCAAATGGAAGGATGCTGACGCCAGTTACCTCCGCCAGGATCTAAAAAACCAATACCTTTGCATGATTGTTGACTCTTACAAGGTTAATAAAGATGCAAACCTGGCCAAGGCCAGGGTGGATTCACTGGGGGTTGATCTGGTATCCAATCCATTCCTTTTTGATACTCTGCAAGCAGGTGGCTGCAATTACTCTTCCAGCGATGAAGTGGTGATGTCATTGAAATCTGCGCTGCTTGCCGCGCAGCCTTCAACGGGCATGCCGACTACCGTTGGAACCACAGTACCGCTTCCAACTCAGGTGGCGACAACACCTGCAAAAGGGAAGAATTCGGTTCTTTTACTCACCCTGCTGTGCGCTGTCTTTTTAATCATCGGCGGAGCGTTGGTTTATATCTTCTTCATTCGTAACCGCCGAACGAACAAAGATACCGTCCCGGCTCCATTAGAAGATGAGGGTGATGAATATTATGAAGAACCTGAGCTTGAAACGGTATCCAAATATCCAGTCAAGGCCCCACCTGTGACACTTCCGGAAGAAGGACCTGTGGCTCATTTCATGACCACTTATGAGATCGGGGATGACCTTTATGACGATAGTTTCAGTATTGACGCTCCCAATGGTACCTTCCTGGGTGAATGTGGGGTGGGTATCTCTGATACCATCGGGGTTGGTGATCCAAAGAAGGTAACCGCTTTTGAAGTATGGCTATTTGATAAGAATGATATTCAAACGGTTACCAAAGTACTAATGAGTTCCCACGCGATGAACGATACTGGAATTCGCCAGCGCCTGGCGATGAAAGGTGAACCAATCCAGGTAGAACCCGGCCAGCAAATCTTACTCGAGACTGCAACCTTACAGCTCGAAGCCAGAGTGGTCGAAATGGTTTATGGGCAGGGTGCGCTACCATCCGGCAGTTTCTTTGAGCGTCTTACTTTGGAAATGTCGGTCTGGCCGAAATAATCGGATAAAAGTTGAACAAAAAATCCGGGTTGTGAACCCGGATTTTTTTATTCGATGCGTAGTATTTTTAATGTGATTGATCCACCCGGGGTCTGAACAGAGATAGACTCGCCAGGTTTGCGTCCGATCAGCGCTTGCCCGATGGGAGAGTCATGCGAGATTTTTCCTGCGCGAGGATTGGCTTCTTGAGGGCCTACCACTTGAAAGGTTTCTTCCTCTTCGTTTTCTTCCTTGATGGTTACTCTTGCACCAATCTGTACGACATCTGAATTGCCAGAATTTTCATCAATAATGATGACATCTCTCAAGACGTTGGTTAACTCTTGAATGCGTCCTTCCATAAATGCCTGCTCTTCTTTAGCAGCGGAGTAATCGGCATTTTCAGAAAGGTCACCCATCTGGATGGCGGCTCTCAAGCGTTTAGCAAGTGCCTCACGAGCCGGCCCTTCGAGATATTTTAATTCGGCGCGAAGTTTTTCAGCACCTTCTTTGGTGAGATAGGAAGGTCTTTTCATTCATTCTCCATTGTTTCTAAGTTCGTATTTCTAAGGCAGCAGTGAGGGATCGAACAATTTTTGATATTCATCCACTGCAAAGCGATCGGTCATGCCTGCCAGATAATCACATATTGTGCGTTCCTTACCTTTAACCGCGATCTGTTCCTGAAACTGGAGCGGAAGCATCGTGGGTTCAGCAGTATACGCTTCGAAAAGTTGCGTAAGAACTCTTTCTGCTTTCTTTTGCATACGCACCACCCGATACTGGCGGTACATATTCGCAAACAAGAAATCTCTGAGTTCCTTATTCTTTTTACTCATGGATTCATCGAATCCCACTACATTATAAGACAAGGATTGTAATTCCTGTAGAGTTTTAACACCGCTTCTTGCGATCGTTTCACTCGAATTCTGGATCATGCTGCTAACCTGCAACCCAATCAATTCGCGAATGATCGAATGGCGGGTGAGGTCATCCAGCTGGCAAGATTCAGGGTTGAATTGTTCGACAACCATGTCCCACAGGTCAATACCATCCAGCATATCCGTGGTAATCATTCCCGACCGCAACCCATCATCAAGATCATGTGAGGTATAAGCCAATTCATCAGCAACGTTGGTGATCTGTGCCTCAAGGTGACCGCGCAGGTGAGGGTCGAATTCCAACGCATCAGTCTTGTCGTAAGCAGTCTCGTGTTTTACGATGCCTTCAAGGACTTCCCATGAAAGGTTAAGACCAGTGAATTGTGGATAACGATGTTCAAGTTCGGTAACGATGCGGAATGAATGGTGGTTGTGGTTGAACCCACCATGATCATGCATGAGTTCATTCAACGTTGATTCTCCGGAATGACCGAAAGGCGGATGCCCCAGATCATGCGCGAGACAGATGGTCTCAACAAGGTCTTCATTTGCTCCCAGCGCTCGTGCGATCGTCCTTCCGATCTGTGCAACTTCCAGAGTGTGAGTCAGGCGTGTACGATAGTAATCTCCTTCGTAATTTATAAACACCTGGGTTTTATACTCGAGGCGCCGAAAGGCCGTCGTGTGCAAGATGCGATCGCGATCACGTTGGAAGCAGGTGCGGTAATCTGGTTCGCGTTCAGGATACTTACGACCTCTCGAGCGATTGGCATGAACCGCATAAGGGGCAAGAATGTCATCTTCGATCTTTTCCAGGTAAATGCGATCGAATTTCATGGTTTCTCCTTATGAATTCTGGCAAAGCCTTGTACCGGCCTTTTGCCCTGATAACACTGCAGCAACAAGGCCGGGTTCCATTCCAGAAAATATGATTACCTCATGGCAAAGTCTCTTTTCGACCAGGTTGATCATGGTATGAACTTTGCTTTGCATTCCTCCGGTAATATCGGGGCTTGCAGACCCATTTAATATTTTATCCACACTGCCAATGGTTGCAGGCGTGATGGTTGGAATGATTTCTTTGCGTTCTGGATAATCCTTCCACACACCGGGTTCGATGCCTGACAACAGGATTTTCTCCGGTTCAAATTCTGCGGCGAGGAATTCAAATTGCTCTTCAGTTGAAAAGATCGTTCCACCACGTATGCTATCGAAAATGACATCGCCATAAACAACCGGAACAAGGCCATGGATCAAGGCTGACCTGATTTGCACCGTATCCCAGCTGTTTATCTTGCCATCTACGGCAAGGATCTGGGCGCAGGGAGAAAACGAAATTGCCGGGATGCCCGCCTGATGTAGGGCTTTCATTACCAGAAAGTTCAGAGAAATGGCTTCTCGCCAAACTTCGATGAACCCCAACCATTGCTGTGGCGTGGTTACTTGCTGGCGTGTCTGGTACTTCTGGGCTGGAATGTGGCCGAATGATCCAGAACCGTGCCCGATCAGAAGACGCAACTGTGGATTGGCGATCAAAGCAGAGGAAATTTCATGTGCAAGTCGATCCAATACATCCTGCCGAACGGTATGAGGTTTGTCTTTATCGGTTATGAGAGAACCACCTAGTTTTAAAAAAATGAGATTGTTCATCAGCATGCTCCATCTGTTGATGGGATCAATGTAATAATAGTCCGGGTAGCTCCACTTATTAATAGCCTTTGAGCGATTTGCTGTGCCTGTTCAGGATTCGCAAGAACAATGATGTTCCCACCCAGGCCGCCTCCTGAGAGTTTTGCCCCAAGCGCACCGGCCTGCATTGCGGCATTTACCAGTTGATCCAACGCCAGGTTAGATACCCCGATGCGCTGTAATAATTCGTGGTTGCGGGTTAGCAGAGGGCCGATTTCATCAAGAAGACCTGTTTCAAGATCTCTGCGGATTTGTAGGGTAAGCTGGCCGATTTCACGAAAAATGGCTTCATATCCATCTCTGTCTATTTCCCAGCGCTGCCTGACCTGGGCAACAGCGCTGGCTGTTGAGCCTTTGATGCCTGTATCTGCAATTATCAGGGTCAACGGGTGGAAGATTTTAATAAACTCGATGGGCTTGCCACGCTGGAAAAACACCGGCGCGCCATAAGTGATCACCGTGTTATCAATGCCTGAAGGAGATCCGTGATGTAGTTTTTCAATCTCAAATGCAATATGGTTCACGCGATCGTTGTCAAATGGGTGCCCTAGATAAGTGGAGATTGCCCTGACAAGAGCAACCGTCACTGATGCGCTCGATCCCAGTCCGGCCGATACTGGCATGGTGGTATGGATAGAGATCTCACAGGCTGGAATATGGTCGATTTTTAATTCTCGCATGACAAGGTTTATTGCAGCCCGTAACGGATTGTCAGGTTCAAGTGAATCCAATGATCCATCAAGTGAGATCGACGGGGCTTTGATCGTATTGCTACTTGAAGGAGCAAGCGGTTTGGCAGTGATTTTTACTGTTGTTGAAACCTGAAAAACGGGCAGGGCGATGGCTGGCGCTCCGTAGACAACAGCATGTTCACCGCAGAGGATGACTTTGCCTGGTGCAGAACAGGATATGGCTGGCATGGAAAACCTAGAAGATGTAAAAAATGATCAGGATGGACAATCCCCAGAGAACAATTGCTGCTTGAAGTGGACGGTCAGTGAGCAAAAGCTCTTCTGGCTCTCCCCCGGCATTTCTCATTTTGATTAAGTATAAATAACGAAAAATTCCGTAGAGAACAAAAGGAATAGTCAACATCATCACATGATTGTCTGGCAGGTTGGGTGCCGAGAAAGTATACAGCGAATAGGCAATGATTGTTGTGGAGGAAACGATTGTGATCAGTTGATCGATAAAATCAATGGAATATCCAGAAAGGACTTTTCGGTGGGATTGAGGACTGTCGCTGACGAGCGCCGACATCTCTGCGCGACGTTTGCCGAAGCCAAGGTAAAGCGCCAAAAGGGTCATGACCACATACAACCATGGTGAAAAGCGTTGTACTTCAATCACCGAAACCCCTGCTGCAACGCGCAAAACAAAACATGCAGCAATGACCAGCACATCGATGAGTGGGTAGTGTTTTAACCACTTAGAGTAGGCCATGTTCAGGAGGAAGTAAATTGCACAGATGATCAGAAATTGAATCGAAAGGAAGTAGGCACCCAAAAGTGCAATGAAGAGCAAACCAACGCCGATGATCAACGCGGTTGATACGGGAAGTTTGCCCGCAGCAATGGGGCGGTTCTTTTTCAGAGGATGATTGCGGTCGTATTCGCGATCAAGGATGTCGTTAATCATGTAAACGCTGCTGGCAAGAAGGCAAAAGAGCATAAATGCTATAAAAGTTTTTAAGAAAGCATTCGCATTGAGTAGTTTACGATCAAAAACCAGAGCGGCAAAGATAAACGCATTCTTTGTCCACTGTTTCAGTCGCATTTCCTTGATGACATATTTAAGCATGGGTTTAATATATCATAAGTCGTCTTTTCAAATGTAAAATTAGGACATGGAAAAAAACCGACTGGATATAGAAATGGAGGAGCGCGGACTGGTTCAGAGCCGTTCACTGGCCCAAAAATTAATTATGGCAGGCGATGTGCGGGTAAACGGCCAAATTGTTTTGAAACCCGCTGTTAAAGTAACCCATGCCGATCAAATTGATTTGTTGGAAGCGCCTAGATTTGTCTCGCGCGGCGGTGAAAAACTGGTGGCGGCGCTTGAGGCGTTTGGATTAACGGATCTGACGGGGCGTGTCTGTGTTGATGTTGGGGCAAGCACTGGCGGGTTCACGGATTGCCTGCTGCAGCATGGAGCCAGGAAGGTTTATGCCGTCGATGTGGGCTATGGCGTGCTGGACTGGAAGATCAGGAATGATCAGCGTGTGGTGGTCATGGAACGTACCAATGCCAGATACATCACGGGATTCGATGATCGAATCGAGCTGGTCACTGTTGACGCTTCGTTTATTTCATTATCGATTCTGCTTCCGGCAATCAGAAGCTGGTTTGGAGACCTACCGGCAGAAGTGGTGGCATTGATCAAACCCCAGTTTGAAGCCGGGCGCGCGGATTCAGCCAAGGGCGGCGGGGTGATTCGTGACCCCAAAATTCACCGGGCTGTACTCGAGCGCACCCTGGAGTTCGCTCAGAATACGAATTTTGAAATAATGGGATTGATTCAATCACCTTTGACAGGCCCCAAAGGGAATATTGAATTCTTGGTTTATTTATCCTATCCAAAGAAAAGTGATCGAGATCTAAATGAATTCATTACCCCTTTATTTGATTCTCACAAAGATGAACCTCTAAACCAGGCTTCGGATTCAATAATGAAATAAGGTATACTTTACACCGATTATGCCAGCTGATACGATTCGAAATTTTTGTATTATTGCACATGTGGATCATGGAAAATCCACACTTGCTGACCGCATGCTCCAGCTTACGGGAACAGTACCTGACCGGGAAATGATGGAGCAGGTGTTGGATACGATGGAACTTGAGCGTGAGAAGGGGGTTACGATCAAGGCCTCCGCTGTGCGCATGAAATACCCTTATAAGGGAAAAGAGTACGAGTTAAATTTAATTGATACGCCAGGGCATGTTGACTTTAATTATGAAGTCAGCCGCGCGCTGGAAGCCTGCGAAGGGGCACTGCTGGTGGTAGATGCAACGCAAGGGGTTGAAGCGCAGACACTTGCCAACCTGTACCTGGCCCTGGAGTCAAACCTGACGATTTTACCGGTGATCAATAAAATCGACCTTGCTTCTGCTCGTCCAGACGAAGTTGCAGGCGAGATCGAAGCCCTGCTGGGAATACCTGCTGATTCAATCCTCAGAGTATCAGCCAAGGAAGGAATCAACATCGATAAGGTGTTGGATGCGATTGTTGATCAGATTCCTCCTCCAAAAGGGGATGAAAAAGCCCCGCTGCAGGCGTTGATCTTTGACAGTCATTATGATTCTTATAAAGGTGTCGTGGCTTATATCAGAGTAGTGGAAGGAACCCTGCAAACCGCTGACACCTTGCGTTTGATGGCTACCCGGGCAGATGTAAAACCGGTGGAAATCGGTGTTTTTGCGCCGGGAATGGTGCCAGTTAATGAACTCAGAGCCGGAGATGTTGGTTATGTGGCGACGGGACTCAAAACGGTGAAAGAATGCCGTGTTGGTGACACTTTTACCCTTGCCGCTCAACCGGCTGAATTGCCACTTCCAGGTTACAGACACCCAAAACCGATGGTCTTTGCAGGTATTTACCCTGTTGAGGGGGAAGACTACGAAGAGTTGAAGGAAGCACTGGAAAGGTTGCAGCTGAATGATGCTTCTCTCGTTTTCGATCCTGAAACATCTCAGGCGTTGAATTTTGGTTTTCGCTGTGGTTTTCTTGGGCTCTTCCACATGGAAATCATTCAGGAGCGGATCGAGCGTGAGTACAATCTGAATATTGTGGTGACCGCTCCATCAGTCGAATATGAGGTTGTACTGCTCAACGGTGAAACGGTATCCATTTCTTCGCCGGCAAAACTGCCAGATGAATCTCAAATCGCCGAGGTTCGCGAACCCTGGATGCGTCTGGAAGTGATCACGCCGACCGAATTCTATGGAACGATCATGGACCTTGTCACCAAGCGCCGGGGAACCTATATCTCGCAGGATTACCCTGCACCTAATCGGGTTCAGTTGAATTATGACATTCCGCTTTCGGAACTGATTGTTGATTTCTTTGATGATCTTAAATCGCGCACTCGCGGATACGCATCAATGGATTACCATTTTCTGGACATGCGCCCAGGAAACCTGGTAAAACTTGAAGTTTTGGTCGATTCTGAACCTGTGGATGCGCTGGCTGCCATTGTTCATAAAGAGGATGCCTATCATAAAGGTCAGGCGTTGGTGACAAAACTGAAAGCGTTAATTCCGAGACAGATGTTTGATGTGGCTATTCAGGCTTCTGCCGGCGGACGGGTCATCTCACGCGCCAACGTGAAAGCGCTGCGCAAAGATGTGCTGGCAAAATGTTACGGGGGTGATATTACCCGTAAAAAGAAACTGCTTGAAAAGCAGAAGAAGGGTAAACGCCGCATGAAGATGGTTGGCGATGTGGAAATTCCACAGGAAGCTTTCATGGCCGTTCTACGGTTGGAGGAAGATTGACCGTAAACCACTCTCCAAAAATGAAGACTTTATTGCGCTGGTTACCGGGGGTGATGATCAGCGCGATTGCAATCTATGCGGTCATTCATTTTTCCAGGATGCAGGACTTCCACGCGGCTTTGAAAACCGTAACTCTTAAGTATGTGGTCATGATTACCATGCTTTCATTACTTAGCCTGCTGGTCAGGGCAATTGCCTGGCGCACGATTCTGGGTGATCAAATCAGTTTGGTCAATTCTTTTTTTGGAATTAATGAAGGATATTTCTTAAACAATCTTTTCCCACTTCGTGCGGGAGAGATCGGACGTGCGTTGTCGGTTGGGCAGTCTTCTGGGTTAGGTACGTTGCATGTTTTGTCAACCATACTGATTGAACGGGCATTTGATCTTGTTTTTGCTGCCGGAATTGCATTGATCACCCTTCCGTTTATCGTGGGCTCAGAATGGATCAAACCGATTGCGTTTTCAGCTTTTGTTATCGTCATTTTAGGTCTGATCTTGTTGTTTCTCGTTGCCAACAACCGCCAAAAAATCCAGGTATGGATTGATAAGAAGGGTTTTAAATCCAGATTCCTTGTTGAGCGTGTGCTCCCACAGATTCATAAACTCATCGATGGCATGACTGCATTGGTCAAGCCTTCCCGTTTTTTGTTGAGCTTCTTCTGGATTGGGATGACCTGGGTGGTGTGGATGTTCTTTTATTATTCAACCGTTGCTCAATTGGCGAATGGCGCACCATTATGGTGGGGAGCATTTGTGTCTAGCCTTTTGGCGTTAGGTGTGGCAATTCCCTCAGCACCTGCGGCTGTAGGGGTATATGAGGCCGCAATTGTTGGTTCGTTGGCTCTACTTGGGATATCCAGCAGCTCGGCTCTGGCTTTTGCTATCGTCATGCATCTGGATCAAATGGTTATTACAGCGATATTTGGATTGTGGGGCTTAATTCGTGACGGACAGAGTCTGTCAGGTTTGCTTGCATCACTATCCGACAAAAAACTGGCGGAAAAGAAGCCAGTACAATGAGGAGTAAACAATGAACGGTTATTTACTAATCACCGGAGGTGCCGGTTTCATCGGGTCGAATTACGCTGCACGGTGCCTTGCGCGCGGTGAAAAAGTCGTAATTTTCGATAATCTCTCAAGACACGGCGCGGAGCTTAATATTGAATGGTTGAGTGACCGCTTTGACCGGAAATCCTTTGATTTAATCAAAGAAGACATCCGGGATGCCGACGCGATAAAGGCTGCTGCAAAGGGAGCGGACCGCATTCTGCATCTGGCTGCCCAGGTTGCTGTGACAACGTCGGTTACCGATCCAAAAACCGATTTTGAGATCAACGCTCACGGCACGTTTAATGCCCTGGAGGCTGCGCGTGCTTCTGGGAGAAAGCCTGCTTTTGTGTACGCTTCGACCAATAAAGTCTATGGCGGTATGGAAGATGTGGAAGTGGTTGAACTGGAATCCCGCTATGACTACAAGGATTTACCTTACGGGGCATCTGAGGCACAGCCGTTGGATTTTCATTCTCCTTATGGCTGCTCAAAAGGCTGCGGTGATCAGTATGTTAGAGATTATCACCGAATCTATGATCTGCCCACAGTGGTACTGAGGCAGTCGTGCATCTACGGCACACGCCAATTTGGTATCGAAGACCAGGGGTGGGTTGCCTGGTTCATCATTGCTGCTGTTACTGGCAGGCCGATCACCATTTATGGCAACGGCAAGCAGGTGCGAGATGTGTTATTCGTGGATGATCTGCTCGATGCTTATGATGCGGCTTTCCAGCGCGCTGACAAAGTTGGCGGACAGATCTTTAACATTGGCGGCGGAAGAGAAAACACAATTTCTGTCTGGAAGGAATTTCAGCCAAAGCTCGAAAAACTGATTGGGCACCCTGTTCCAACCCAGATAAAGGGATGGCGCCCTGGTGACCAACCGGTCTACATTTCTGATATCCGTAAGGCCAAGGAAATGCTTGGCTGGGAACCGAAGATCAAGACCGATGCAGGAATCCGCCGATTATTCGATTGGGTTAATGAAAATCGGAACCTGTTCTGATGAAAATATTGATTGTTCTGACATATTACCGCCCGCATATCAGTGGTTTAACAATATATGCAGAGCGCATTGCAACAGCACTTGCGAGGCGCGGTCATGATGTGACGGTTTTAACTTCTCAGTTTGATTCAACACTACCTCTTGAAGAAATGATGGAGGGAGTGCGAATTATCCGCGTGCCGGTTTTGATGCGGTTGAGTAAAGGCGTGATCATGCCGAAATTTGGTTATCTGGCCAGCAAGCTGGTGAAAGAAAACGATGTTGTTCAACTCCATCTGCCGCAATTCGATGCAGCGGGTGTGGCGCTGCGTGGAAGGTTGTTAAGGAAGCCAACGGTGATCACGTATCATTGTGATTTACAGCTTCCACCCGGATTGTTCAACAGAGCAGCAAACATCGCTGTTTTATTGATGAACGATCTCGCTGCTCGTTTCACTCACCGAATCGTTACTTATACCGACGATTATGCCCGGCATTCGAAGTACACCAGACGATTCATGAGAAAAGTTCAGGTAATCGCCCCGCCTGTGGTTTTACCAGAAATTTCTGAAACCCAAAAAAGCGAATTCGGCCTGAGGTATAACCCGAAAGGACAACGCCCGGTGATTGGAATGGCGGCGCGATTTGCCACAGAGAAGGGCGTCGAAATCTTATTAAAGGCAATGCCTGCAATCATCGAGCGCCATCCCGACGCGCTTTTCCAATTTGTTGGGCCTTACCAGCATATTATTGGTGAAGAACAATATTTTGCACGACTTAAACCTGAAATCGAAAAATTTGAGCGCTCAGGCAACTGGAAATTCCTCGGATCGATGTCTCCAGAGCAGATGTCTGGTTTTTATGCCAACCTTGACTTACTGGTACTTCCCAGCCTCAATTCGACTGAAGCATTTGGCCTGGTTCAAATTGAAGCCATGATGAATGGCGTGCCCTGTGTTACCTCTAATCTGCCGGGTGTGCGGCAGCCGGTCACTGTTCATGGAATGGGAGAAATCTTTGCCATTGGAGATTCGAAAGAATTGGCAGACAAAGTGTTAGCGGTTCTAGATAATATTGAAGCGAAACGTGTTCCAAAGGCGGATTTCTCGCGCTATTCACCTGATCTGATTGCGCAAAAATATGAAGAGTTATTCGAAAAAATTAAACTTGAGCTCTAATTTATAACCAGGAGCTGATTTTCTGGAGTATCGACGTGTCTACCGATCATAACAATGTTCCTTCAAAGATGAAGCATCGTAAAAATTCCCCTCTAAATTTGCCTTGGGTCTGGGATGTGCTGTTGATTGGCATCCTGCTGATGGGTGCTTATTTACGTTTTACTGGAATTGAGTGGGACGGTAATCAGCACCTGCACCCCGATGAGCGATTTTTAACCATGGTAGAAACGTCTATCAAACCGGTAGACACCTTGCGCGAGTATTTTGACACTGCCAGTTCATCCTTGAACCCCAATAATTTCGGGTACACATTTTATGTGTATGGTACGCTGCCGATTTTCATCGTCCGCTACGTGGGTGAATGGTTTGGTCAAACGGGGTATGATCAAATTAATATCGTTGGCCGGGTGCTGTCAGGTATATTTGACCTGGGTACGCTGGTATTTGTTTATCTGATTGGCAAGCGACTTTATCGCAACTCCAGGCTTGGTTTGCTTGCCACGCTTTTTTCAGCTTTTGCGGTTCTTCAGATTCAGCTTTCACATTATTTTACGGTTGATAATTTTGCGAATTTCTTTACTTATGGCGCAATATACATTGCGGTATGCATCGCTACGCGCGCCAAACCTTTGATCGATCAACCATATTCTGAAGAAGATGGAAAAACTCCAGCATGGTTGACCAGTAACTGGTCTTCCTTCGGCCTCTTCGCCCTTTTCGGATTGCTCTACGGGATGGCAATGGCCTCCAAAGTCAGTATCTGGGCGTTAGCTTTGTTGCTTCCTTTGGCGGCATTCCTCTATTACAGGAAGTCAGCGGTCAACCATGACCAAACCGAAATTGCGATTATCATTCGCAATCTGGTTTTAGCCGGTATCGTTGCCTTTTTTACCTTCCGTATCTTCCAGCCATATTCTTTTATGGGGCCAGGATTCCTGGGCATGAAGATAAATGAAAATTGGCTGGCAAGCATGCGCGAACTGGCTGCCATTCAAAGCGGTGATGTCGATGTTCCTTACGCACTGCAATGGGCACGCCGCCCGGTGACATTCACGCTGCAGAACTACGTTCTCTGGGGTGTGGGAATTCCTTTGGGGCTGCTCAGCATTGGCGGTTTGCTCTGGATGGCGTGGCGTTCGATTAAGGGTGATTGGCCAAAGCATATTTTGCTCTGGAGCTGGGTTGCCTTTGTGTTGATCACACAATCATTGAGTCCGGTCAAAAGTATGCGCTACATCGTCTCCATCTATCCAGGCCTGGCGCTGATAGCATCCTGGACTATCTTTAAGTTAATGGAAAACAACGGAAAACAAGTTCGCAAGCTGAGAGTGATCGCTTTTAACTGGCGTAAGGCGTTGGCTGTGACGCTGCTGGTGATCACGATCACTGGCACTATGATCTATGCAATCGCTTTTACAGATATTTATTCCAAGCCGGTTACCAGAGTGGCTGCCAGTGAATGGATTTATGAAAACATTCCGGGTGCGATCAACCTTTCTTTCACATCATCAACCACAAACGAGAAATTTACTCAACCACTGGCATACCAAAATTCGGCATTGATTGCATCTGATACGCCGTATGCTTATGGTTTCACAGCCGTAGACTCTGGCAAATTGACAACCGTCACGATTGAGCATGTGCAAACCCAATCTTCTGATGCAGCTGTAACATCGTTAATTGCCACACTTTATGAAATCAATGGCGACGAAAGGAATTATCGAGCAGCTGGATTCTATCAATCCACTTTCGCTCAAAGCAGTGATGGGCGCGGTGAGAAGGCTGTCATCGCACTGGAAGGAGCTGCAGACCTTTACGCTGGGAAACAGTATGAGTTATTCATTGAGGTTGCAGAACCTTCTGTCTTCTTGCGCATTTCAGGATCTGTCATTCTGACTTATGGTGAGGGCAGCGGCTCATCGGTACAATATCTTGCATCTCCTGTCTATCGATTAACCAGCGCAAATGCCTTTCAAACCATTATTTATCCTCGTGAATCAGGCGAACTTTCAACAATCACGTTGAACCGGGTGGTTGACCTGCTCGGAACTCCTGGTGAAAAAACGTTAACCGTTAATCTGATTGATCCCAACAATCCCGAAGCCGGACTGGCTTCAGGCAGTGTAACGGGAACATTTCTGCCCAAAGACGATCCACGGGGTGAATCTGTAACCATCACTCTTAATAAGCCAGTAGGGCTTGAAAAATCGACCGGATATACACTTGGCCTGACCCTTACCGGTGAAGGAGCATTGGGTATCTATAACGATACCACCGCGGTGGAGTCGTCATGGGACGATGCTTTGCCGGTAAGTATGTATGGTTATAACCAGTTCGGTTACTGGGATGGCATATACGGCAACAACCGCAATATGGAATTGTATTGGGATGACAATGAGGACAAATATTCTTCATTAACTTTAAACCTGGACCAAACGGATGCAATTTTCATTAGTTCCAGCCGCCAGTGGGGATCGATCACGCGCATACCGGAGCGGTATCCGTTAACCACAGAGTATTACAGGGCTTTGATTGGCTGTCCAAAGGATAAAGATATCCTCTGGTGCTATTCTGTGGCCAAGCCGGGTATGTTTAAAGGTGAACTCGGATTCGACCTCGTTGCTGTATTTCAAAATGACCCGCAAATCGGGAATATTAAATTCAATGATCAATTTGCTGAAGAAGCCTTTACCGTTTATGACCATCCAAAGGTTTTGATTTTTCACAAAACGGATGACTATGACAGCCAGAAGGTACGTGAGATTCTTGGAGCCGTCGACCTTACAGCAGCAGTACATCTGACACCAAGTGAAGCAAGCAGCTTTCGTGGTAATTTAAAGTTGACTCCAGAAGGAAAAGAAATTCAACAAGCGGGGGGGACCTGGTCAGAGCTGTTCCCGGCAGCGTCAATTTTGAATCAAAAACCCTGGGCGGCAGCAGTGGTTTGGTATCTGGCCATCACGCTGCTGGGATGGCTCGTTTATCCATTAACACGTGTTTTCTTAAAGGGTTTGCCTGACCGCGGATATGCTTTTAGCCGTCTGACCGGTTTGATCCTACTCGCCTATTTCACATGGCTGGTAGCCTCACTTGGAGGATCTTTCAACCGCTTAACCATCGGAGTTGTGTTAACTCTGTTAACTGCAGCTAGTGTTGTGGTGTTTTGTTTGCAGCGTAAAGAAATAACAGCAGAAATCAAATCTCGTGGGAAATATTTTCTGCTGGTTGAAGGGGTTATGCTCGCTTTCTTCCTGTTAGATCTGGCCATTCGAATCGGTAACCCCGATCTGTGGCACCCCTGGAAGGGCGGGGAAAAACCGATGGACCTTTCTTATTTCACTGCGGTTCTCAAGAGTACCACTTTTCCACCATATGACCCCTGGTATGCGGGTGGGTATATCAATTATTACTATTATGGATATGTCATTGTTGGCGTACTGGTCAAGTTCCTGGGGATTATTCCTGATATCGCATATAACCTGATCTTGCCAACTTTGTTCGGCCTGACCGGTGTGGGTGCATTCGGAATCGGTTGGAATCTGTTCACCCATCATGAAATTGACCCGGTGAACGGAATTCAAGCGGAATCGCTATCTGGAAATAAACGCTCACTTTTTGCTGGCGTTACCGCTGCTTTCGCTGTATTGATCATGGGAAACCTGGGAACGGTGCGAATGTTCTGGCAGGGGTTACAGAGAATTGCGGCTCCAGATGGGATTATTGATGGCGCAGGAATTTTCGAACGGATCAAGTGGGTGGTGTTGGGATTAGGCAAGTTCTTTACCGGGACGAAGATGCCTTATGGATACGGCGATTGGTACTGGAATCCATCACGCGCTATCCCTGGAGAGGTGATCACGGAGTTTCCCTTTTTCACTTTTACCTATGCAGACCTGCACGCTCACATGATCGCGCTGCCGATCACTCTGCTTGTTCTGGGGTGGGCGGTTTCTATGTTGCTCCGAAAGGCTGATTGGGAAGCCGGTCTGGGAAATAAGAAGTGGATTCCCCTTTTGGGGTCACTTCTTTTTGGTGGATTGATCATTGGCACCTTGAGACCGACGAACACATGGGATCTGCCAACTTATCTTGTGTTTGCTTCAGCAGTTCTTCTGTATGTTTGCTGGAAGTACGCCTCACTGCCTCGAAAATTCTTTTCCTCATTACCGGTTTGGTTAAGAAAACTCATTTTTTGCGGGCTGGTGATCGCTGTTTTCGTGGGATCTGTACTGGTGTCCTTCCTGCCCTTTACAGAAAAATACGGTCAGGCTTATGGTTCTATGACCTCATGGAAGGGTGATTATACCCAACTGAAAGATTACCTCGTCCACTGGGGGTGGCAGCTTTTCTTGATCACCACCTGGCTGGTGTGGGAAACCCGCGAATGGCTCGCTGCAACACCGGCTTCAGTGCTAAAACGTTTTAAGCCGTATCTTGGCTATTTGCAGGTAGTGGTGGTGTTATTCGCAGCGGTCTTGATCCTGTTAACTTTGCTGGGCGTAAAAATTGGCTGGATCGTAGGAATCCTGGGTGTATGGGCGTTGATATTAATGCTCAGATCCAACCAACCAGATTTAAAGCGGCTGGTTCTCTTCATGGTGGGCACTGGTTTAATCTTGACGCTTTTTGTGGAGTTATTTGCGCTGGCGGGTGATATCGGGCGCATGAATACAGTCTTCAAATTCTATTATCAGGCATGGACCATGTTAGGGCTCAGCGCAGCTGCTGCGCTGGTGTGGTTGACCCCTGCCGTGACCACACGTTGGAAGCCGGGTGTTTCAAATGTATGGCAAATCCTCTTTGCGCTATTGGTGTTTGGAGGGTTGCTTTACCCGGTCACAGCTGCGATAGATAAAATTCGAGATCGTATGTCTGACCAGGCTCCTGCGGGATTGGATGGAACAGTCTATATGAGAACCTCCACATATTCAGATGAAGGAGTGGAGATGCATCTCGATGAAGATTACCAGGCAATCCAGTGGATGCGTGAGAATGTTAAGGGATCACCTGTCATCGTGGAAGCCAATACGGTGGAATATCGCTGGGGGAACCGATTTACGATCTACACCGGGCTGCCGGGTGTCCTTGGCTGGAACTGGCACCAACGTCAGCAGCGTGGGTACATGGATTACAATGGCATTCAGAGCAGATTGACTGAAATCCCGTATTTTTACGAAACCACTTTGATTAATGATGCAGTGGAATTTCTTAAAAAGTATGATGTGAAATACATCATCCTGGGACAGTTGGAACGTGCATACCACTCAGGTATTGGGTTGGACAAATTTGAACAGTATGATGGTGTCTATTGGAAAGAAGTCTTTCGTCTGAATGACACTGTCATTTACGAAGTCATCCCATAGACTGGCAGGGCATGATGGCAGATCTCCTTCACCTGATTAGCTGGTATCTCATTATTTCTCTGGTTGGTTTAGCAGCCTTGCCAATCGGATATCGTTTCTTTTCGCGTTTGCCGGGAAGGGGGATAACCCTGGCACGTCCTTTAGGGTTGCTGTTGTGGGGATTTCTCTTCTGGCTTTTGGCTTCTCTGGGAGTACTGCAAAACGATCTGGGTGGTGTGTTGCTGGCATTTGTTTGCCTGGCGGCCATCAGTTTGTGGGCAGGCACAGGCGGAAGGTTCCATGATTTATACCTATGGATTAAACAAAACTTACGGTTGGTGCTAACATCTGAGGGTTTGTTCCTGGTTGCATTTGTAGGTTGGGCAATCATTCGCGGTATGAATCCCGAAGCAGCCTACACAGAAAAACCGATGGAGCTGGCTTTCATCAACTCGATCCTGCGCTCTCCAAGCTTTCCTCCGCAGGATCCATGGCTTTCGGGTTACGCCATTTCATATTATTACTTTGGTTATGTATTGATTGCTATGATCACCCGGGTTTCGGGTGTGGCATCTTCTATTGCTTTTAACTTGAGCAGTGCCTTATGGTTTGCTCTTACCGCCTCAGCCCTCTATGGCATCGTGCACGATCTCGTTCTCACATGGCTCGAAAGTAAACCGGGGAAACAGGAAAGTGCCGCGCGTAAGTATGCCGCCCGCGCATCCGGTTTTCTAGGTCCGCTCTTTGTCTTGATTGCTAGCACGTACGAAGGCGTGCTGGAATTTCTACATTCTGGGGGAGTTTTCTGGCATCAGACGGCTGATGGGGTCTGGGAATCTAAGTTCTGGAGCTGGCTGGCCATATCTGATCTGGATGAAGCGCCGATATCACCATTCAACTGGATTCCATCGCGCGGTGGTTGGTTGTGGTGGAGAGGATCCAGGGTTTTGCAGGATCTGAGCCTTTCGAACACTAAGATCGAAGTCATTGATGAGTTTCCATTTTTCTCATATTTGCTCTCCGATTTACATCCGCATGTGTTGGGTATGCCGTTCGTTTTACTCGCCCTGGGTGTTAGTCTCAATTTATTCCTTGGTTCAGATCAATTTTTTTCAAAGTTTCACAGCATTCAAAGCTGGATGCGAAACTGGTCGTTCTGGTTGACCGCATTGATTTTGGGCAGTCTGGCATTTATCAATACGTGGGATTTTCCAATTTATGTTGGTTTATTCTGTTTTATCTGGGGCTATGTTCGTTACCGGCGGAATGGTTGGAACTGGAAGATATTCTGGGAATTGATCAAGAATGGATTAATCCTCGGAGTAACCGGGATTTTCCTGTTCTTACCGTTTTACATTGGCTTTGCTTCTCAGGCTGGCGGCATTTTACCATCTCTGGAATACATGACCCGCGGGATTCATTTCTGGATCCTGTTCGGGGTGCTTTTGGTGCCAATTTTTATCTGGCTGGTTTACAAAATCACCAAGGCCAAAGATCCAGCCAATTTGAAAAAAGGGCTGATCTTTACCAGCATTATTTTTATTGGCTTATTCTTGTTGATGACCCTGTACGGAGCGTTTGCTTTTGGATTGTCAGGTATGGGATCGTCGCTAGTTGAATCATCAAATTACTTTGTCTCCCGCCTGGGATCAAGGATGATCATGGGAGGCGAAGCCTTTACCAGCCTGCATGGGAGTAATCAGTTTTCAGAAGTAATCCGGGCGACCATACTGCGAAGAGCGCAATCTCCGGGAACCTGGTTGACACTTGGAGTCATGTTGTTAATGACATTGGCATTGCTGATTTCACGCCAACAGAATCAGGTTGAAGAAACCACTCAGCCAGCCACTGATGAGATTGCCATAAAGAAGCCAGAAGCTGAACATTTCGTTCTAATTCTTGTCCTTTTCGGGCTTACGCTAACGATCTTTCCTGAATTCTTTTATCTGCGAGATCAATTCGGCTGGCGCATGAATACGATCTTCAAGTTTTACTTTCAGGCCTGGATCCTGTGGGGAATAGCGGCAGCCATCGCGAGCGCGTGGCTCTTTCGGTCTCTTGCCCGGTGGAAAGGTTTTCTCTATCAAATGGCCTGGATTGTCTCACTCATTGCCGGGCTTGCATACCCGCTGTTAATGTTATGGAATAAAACGGAAAAATTTTCTTTCGTGAATTGGACGCTAGATGGTAATGCTTATTATGCTGAATACTACCCTGATGATTACGATGCCATCGTTTGGCTTCAAAATGCGCCATTGGGGATTGTAAGTGAAGCGGTTGGAGGAAGTTACACAGAATACGCGCGAGTTTCAACGCGCTCTGGGCAGCCGACTGTGCTCGGTTGGCCAGGACATGAGAGCCAATGGCGCGGGGGCGCAGCAGAAATGGGTTCCAGGTTTGAGGACATGCAGAGACTGTATGAAACGAAATCATGGGAGACAGCAGCCGCGATCATTGAAGCATACGATATTCGATATATTTATATCGGTGGGCTGGAGTGGTCTACCTATGCGGTCAATATCGAAAAATTTGATCAGATGCTTGAACCCGTTTACAATAATCAGAGTGTTGTGATCTATGAAGTGCCATCTGATCTTGGAGATCTCAACCCATGAGCATCGAAACAATGCAATCACGTAAAGTTTCTTTAGAATATGCAGTTTATGCATTCATCCTGGTTGCCGCATTGGCTTTCAGGTTTCTGGCATTGGGAATGACACCCCTCAACAATGACGAGGCTCATCTGGCAATTGAGGCTCTGAATGTATCCCGGGGCAACGAAGTTTCGATTTCTGGTCAACCCGGTTATGTTTCATTGACCTCAATTCTGTTTTCCATTTTTAGCGATTCCAATTTCTTTGCCCGGTTCTGGCCGGCGTTAATCGGGTCGCTGCTGGTGCTGCTTCCTGTGCTTTTCCGCGATCAGGTTGGAAAGAACACCGCGCTTATCCTTTCTCTGTTATTGGCTTTTGATCCGTTTTTAATCACGATCTCCCGCTCAGCCAACGGGGGGATTTTTGCGCTCACTGGAGTAATGGCCGGAATCGGTTTCTGGCGGATTAAAAAGCCAGTTCTTGCCGGAATTGGCTTTGGCCTTGCTTTGCTGGGTGGTGTGGATCTCTGGGGTGGGTTGATGGCCATTGGATTGGCTTATCTTGCAACTTTTAAGATTCGAAAACAAGTTTTGAATGCAGAAAAAAATGAAAATCAGAAAAAACAAGTGAGAGTGGCCATCGTCAGCCTCTTGATTACTCTGATCGCTCTTGCAACCGTTTTTCTCACTCGCCCGGCAATCATCAGTGCTGTTGGCTCGAGTCTTGTGGAATATATTCAGTCTTGGGGGGCAGCATTCACAATACCATTCACTTCGGCAGCATTTTTGTGGTTGCTGATTCAAATTCCTGTAATTGGGCTTGGACTCTGGGGGTTGTTGAGTGGGATTAAAAGAAATGACCCTAAAGTTGGTTTTCTGGGAATTTGGTGGGGAATTCAATTCGTGTTGTCTGTAATGAATCCTGCAAGGAACCTGGCTGAGTTGTTTTGGGTATCCCTGCCCATGCTGATTCTGGCTTCTATGGCTATTGAAAAATTTTTCAACCAGCAAAAATCTGAAAATCGATGGGTATTCCTGGCTGAAATCGTTCTGGTGGTGGCTTTGTGCGTCTTTTCGTTGATGAACTTTACAGCGCTGGTAAATTCGAACAGTGTGGATGCTGAAACCATGCGGAATCGGATTATTGGAACGCTATTGCCACTCGTGCTGCTGGCCGTGGTCACACTGCTTTTTGCGTGGGGGTGGTCGCTGGTTTCCACCCGGCGTGGTTTCATCATAGGGCTTGGATTGATACTGTTCGCCGGTTGGTTTGGATCTTCCTGGAAGGCTGCAGACCTGGGCTCACGCCCCGAGTTTGAGTTTAAATTTGGTGGCGAGACACCAGTCGGGTCAGAAATCTTGTTATCATCCATATCTGACCTGTCACGTTGGACAACCAGCCAGGCAAATCGCATCGATATTCAAATTGCAGGTCTAGAATTAGATTCGTTATCATGGGCTTTGAGAAATTTCGAAAATCTAAGACATGAAACGAAATTTAATCCGAATTCGACATCGTCGATCATTTTGACTCCAGTTGAAACAGAAATTCAGGGCGTCAGTGCATATCGTGGACAAAAAATTCTCTGGTCGGCGAGGCCAGATTTTGCCGAGATGACACTTCGGGATTGGATGAAATGGGCACTCTTCAGGACGGGCCCTCAACAAGAAACTGAACTGGTCTTCTGGGCAAAGAACACCTTGTTTTTTGAGAATTAATAACTTGAACTTTAGAGGAGATACTATTGACCACACCACTCTCATCCATCGTTATCGCCATTGACGGCCCTGCTGCATCTGGAAAATCAACACTGGCGGAAAAGCTGGCGAAACAATTAGGTTTTTTCTATTTTGACACAGGGGTCATGTATCGAGCAGTCACGCTGGCTGTGATCACACATGGCATTCATGTGGATGATGAGGAAGCAATCACAAGTTTGGCAAATGAAATCGACATTGATGTACAGCCTCCATCAAAGCAAGATGGACGAATGATGGATGTGTTGGTTGATGGCAAGGATGTTACCTGGGAGATTCGCACCCCGGTTGTAGATCAAAATGTTTCGAAGGTTTCGGCCTATGCTGGGGTTCGCACGGCAATGACCAACCAGCAGCGCCGTATTGGATTGCGCGGTGATGTGGTGATGGTGGGGCGGGATATTGGAACGGTGGTTTTTCCGGATGCTGAATATAAGATTTACCTGGATGCATCGCCAGAAGAACGCGCAAATCGCCGGTATAAGGAAAAGATTGCCCGGGGAGAAAATGCTTCGTATGAAGAGATCTTAAGTTCGATCAAACGCAGAGATAAGATCGATTCCACGCGGACAATCGCACCATTAAAAGCCGCACAAGATGCGATCATCATTGACACCGACGGGAAAACCATTGAAGAAGTACTGGAAGAAACCCTTTCACATTTACACATCAAACCCAAAAATGTTGGATAATTAAGCTTGTAAAAATCTGTCTGTATCAGGGGCAGAGTCACAGAGTTTTCTAGCAGGCGCGGTTTCAGGAGGAAATCATGTGCGATACGGTTGTTGCACTGGCGAATTCGACATATGACGGAAGCGTGATCTTTGGGAAAAATTCTGACCGCGAACCCAATGAGGCGCATGAGGTAATCATCATCCCTGCGGCAACTCATCCTGCGGGGGCCACGGTCAAATGTACCTACCTTGAAATTCCACAAGTTCGTGAAACATGCCGGGTCTTGCTGGCCAAACCTTTTTGGATTTGGGGCGCTGAGATGGGCTCCAACGAATTTGGTGTCACGATCGGTAATGAAGCAGTGTTCACCAAAACGCCATATAACAAACAGGCTGGGCTGATTGGGATGGATTTTCTGCGACTGGCTCTTGAACGTTCAGATACTGCAGCCAAAGCCCTGGATGTAATCATTAAGTTACTCGAAGAATATGGCCAGGGCGGCAACTGTGGTTGTGCACATTCCTTTTATTACCACAACAGTTTCCTGATCTGCGATAATGAAGAAGCCTGGGTGCTTGAAACCTCTGGTAAGGAATGGGCGGCAGAAAAAGTGGTTGATGTGCGCTCTATATCGAATGCGATCACGATCGGGAATAAATGGGACAAGGCTTCTGCGAATCTCGTAACCAACGCCATCAAAAATGGATGGTGTAAATCAGAAGAGGATTTCAACTTTGCTCGTTGTTACTCAGAGCCAATTTATACCAGGTTCAGCGATGCCAAACGAAGGCAAACTTTTACCATGCAGAAGCTCACCGCAGCCAAACAGGGAATTACCCCAAAAACGATTATGGGATTACTCCGTTCACATGCCGGAGACAACGACCCGAGTTGGTCACCTGATAGGGGGATTACCGGGGCGGATGTCTGTATGCACGCCGGATGGGGTCCGATCCGTACCAGTCAAACGGCGGGATCAATGGTATCCGTCTTGCGCAAAGGCGAACCACCGCTTCACTGGGTGACTGGAACCGCAGCTCCATGCACGTCAATATTCAAACCAGTCTGGATAGATGCCGGATTGCCTGAAACTGGGGGACCTCTCTCTAGTCGATATGATCGTTCAACCCTGTACTGGCGACATGAATTGCTGCATAGAGAAATTTTGCGAGATTACAGTCTGCGTATTCGTATAATCCGTGCAGATCAGGAGCGGATCGAAAATAATCTGATTAATGAAGTTGAAAATTGCCGCAAGGCATCCGTTGAAATTCGTCGAGCCATGACGAAATCAGCTTTCGAGCAGGTAGAGCAGGCAGAAGAGAAGTGGATGGAAAACATTGCTTCGCAACCTGTCAGCCGAAGAAACTCTCTCCTTTATCAAATCGCATGGAATCAATTTAATAAAAAAGCCGGAATCAGTTCGCTTTAAGAATACCATGGTCATATTGCATCTGCTGGATTCATCACCATACTTTGATACCCCATATCACCTGATTGGGTGGCTGGGTTGGTTCGTGATGGCCGCTATGATCCTGTGGGTGCTCAGGCAAAACTGGAAGGTTGAGGTTTCGAAAAATTTTTGGACCAGGTTAGGATTCCTGGCAATTGCCACAGTGATCTGTACGCTTTTTGTGGGAATTGAAATTCCTTTTGAAGATACGCTGCCTCTGCCAAATGTGCCTGTGGATACGACGATACCGGTTGTAATGGTATTTTCCTTTTTGCCCTTGATGCTCGCCAGTGGGTTATTAGGAGTATGGCCGGCGGTCCTACTCGGGTTTCTGAGCGGAATTTTTAATGCTTTATGGAATAAGCACTCAGTTTTTACACCATTGGAATCCGCATCGATCACCCTGTTGCTTTGCCTTGCCCTCCGGCAGGATTACCGCACTCGGTTCTTTCGTTTTCTCAGACATCCAATCGGCGCCGCGCTGATTGTATCTTTGCTAACCGCGCCGATATTTCTCGTCAGCACCTTTTTTAGCACAAATGGCTCGTTTGCGGCCAGATTGGATTATTCTTTTACCCAGTCCTGGATTTTGATGGCGATTAACAGCATCGAAATTCTTTACGCTGGATTATTATGCGAATTATTTTCTGTAACGAAGCTCAAAAGGTGGGTAAAGTTTGGTAACCTGCGACCATCGCCGATTGAAACTGGCTTACAGAATCGCATCTTATACACAGCGCTTCCGATGGTGATTGTGCTGCTCTTGACACTGGTGATTGCCGATTGGGTGGTGGCAGGTAGAGCTGCCCGAGAAATCATGATCAACCAACTCGAAAACTCGGCAAAAATCGCAGCCGAGAATATTCCGTCCATTCTTGAAACAGGACAAAGTCTGACAACGTCGCTGGTTGAGCTTGATTTACCGATGAACGAAAAGGAAGAACTGCGAATTTTATTAAAAAATAAGATCAGAGAGATACCGTTTTTTAATCAATTATTCATTTTTGACCTTACTGGTTCACCAATCATAGGATATCCGCAGGCAACACTGGAGGAATTTCGTATCTCTTCTGAAGAACAGGCTGCAATTCGACTGGCACTGAATGGTGTGCTGGTGCAAAGTTATGTCATTCCTCCCAACCCTGGGGAGCAATCGGCTATGATTGCGTTCATAGCAGCAATTCCTGATGAATATGGGCTTGCCAAAGGGGTTGTGATTGCACGCACCAGTTTTTCGATCAATCTCTTTTCCCAGCCGGCTATCCTGGCTCTTGAAAATATTAAAGAATCAGGCGGAGAAGGCGCAATCCTTGATGAGTCAAATGTCGTTCTTTTCCACACAAACCCAAGTCTGGTGATGAGCACTTATGAAGGAGTGATTCCTGAAATCTCGGGGTATGTGGAGGATACAGGAACAACCGGGACACGTCAAATGCTATATGCGGCCATTGATCGTGAGAGGGGTTGGAAGGTTATCCTTTCTCTGCCTGCCAGTTACTCTCAGGAACTTGCTCTGCGCATAGCCGTTCCGTTGCTGGTAATCTCGCTGGTCATTTCATCGCTGGCTTTCGTGCTCTTGCGTTATATGATGAAGACGTTGACCAATTCATTGGTTAACCTGGCAGCCAGAGCTGATCAAATTTCTAAAGGCGAGTTGGAGGATAAGATTGAAGCGAAGGGGGTGGATGAGATCGGGAGGCTGGGAACGGCTTTTGAGCAAATGCGTATCAGTCTTAAATCACGACTGGAAGAACTGGATACCTTGCTCCATGTGTCTCAAGGGGTTGCTTCTAGCTTAAATCTTGAATCTGCTTCTGCATACTTGTTGAAGGCGTTGTTGTCGTTTGGTGCAGATGCCGCCAGCCTGGTCTCGATGAAGCATCCATCAAGCAGTCTCGAAGAAGACTACGCGGTTTTTCGCAGTGGAGACGGGGCAGAACTCTATGCGTATTTAGACAAAATGCTCATCGATCCGTTGAAGGAAGAAAATATTTTGATCATTCCCTCGAAAGCACGCATCAAGCGCATGGGTTTGCCGAAAGGGGCTCCGCTGCCTTCAGCTCTGGCAGCGATTGCAATCCACAATGGCGCCGACCTGACCGGCTGTTTATGGGTGGTATACGAACAGCCCCACCGGTTTCTGGAATCTGAAGTTCGTTTTCTCAATACCCTTGCCGGTCAGGCGGTCATGGCGGTCAATAACTCGAATTTATATCTGAAGGCTGAAGTTGGAAAACGCAGACTGGAATCAGTGCTTTCTTCTACTCCAGAACCTGTGTTGGTGGTAAACGACAATGGAAGGGTGATCATCGCCAATCAGGCAGCGAAGCAGATGGAAGATATGATCCGGGTAAACGGCACCTCGGAAGAATCAGATGGCGAAATCATATCGGATGGATTAAAACAATTTCTGGCAACAGCCGGAACTGGCGAGAATAAGGCAGACGAACTCGAACTTGAAGATGGCAGAACCTACCTGGTTTCAGTATCTCCCGTTGAGGTGGAGCACGCGCTGGTAGGTAGAGTCTGTGTTCTGCGGGATGTAACGGAATATAAAGAATTGGAAAAGATGAAGTCTGAATACGTCTCAACGGTTAGCCATGATCTGAAGGGACCTTTAAGTCTGATCCGTGGCTATGCTTCGATGCTTCAAATGGTTGGCGAGCTGAACGATCAACAACGCGAGTATTCTGCGAAAATTCTCAACGGTATCGATGAAATCTCCAGAATGACCGATAATCTTCTGGATATGAAAAGGATTGATTCGGGAATCGAACTCCAGTTAGAGAAATTCGTTCCATCAGAATTATTTGATCAGGCCATTGAACAATTACAACCTCAAATCAAGAATCGGAAGATTCAAGTTCTGCGCGAATTGACCCTGTCACAAGATGTAACAATTGAAGCAGATAAAGCATTATTGCAAAGAGCTTTGTATAATTTGCTGGAAAATGCGGTAAAATTCTCACCAATAGGCGGACATGTGAACCTGGGTATGCAGGTGACAGATAAATCTGTCATATTCGATATTCAGGACCACGGATCTGGAATTGCGCCGATAGATTTGCCTACGATCTTTGACAGGAAAAAGGGAAGTGAGACCACTGGCAAAGGGCAGCCACGTGAGAGTGGAATTGGTTTGTCGATCGTGAAATCCATTGCAGAAAGACACCAGGGCAAAGTGTGGGTCGAAAGTTTGTTGGGGAAAGGATGCACTTTCCATTTGGAGGTTCCGATCTGGCAAAAGGGGAAAAAGAGTAGGAAATTGGACAATTGAATTTATAAATTGTGTGGTAAAATATTCATTTGCATGTATAAAATGGATGATTCTTTACTTTTCTAACAGCGCAAGCCCCAAATTAATTGCGCTGCTATGCGTTTAACCCGCTCCAGGTTTCTCATTCAGGAGGCATTAGTGGAAACAAAAAGTTTAGTCGCACTACGAATCAATCTTGCATCACCCGAAACTATTCGCAGTTGGTCATACGGCGAAGTCCTTAAGCCAGAGACGATCAATTATCGTCGGCTGCGTCCAGAAAAGGATGGCCTTTTCTGTGAGGCGATTTTTGGACCTTCCCGAGACTATCAATGTTATTGTGGCAAGTATAAGAACCCGCGTTATAAAGGAATTGTGTGTGATAAATGTGGCGTGGAAGTGACCCGGTCGGCTGTGCGCCGTGAGCGTATGGGCCACATTGACCTGGCAACACCCGTCGCACATATCTGGTATACACGCAGGATTCCTTCATATCTGGGTCTATTGCTCGATATTTCACGGCGTAACCTCGACCGCGTTTTATACTTTGCGCAATATATCGTCACATTCGTCGATGACGACGCACGCCAGAAAGCCTTGCGCCGCTTGGAAGACGAGATTCACGATTCTGAACGTGAGCAGGCCGCCAGGTTTAATGCTCAAATCCTGGAGGTTAAACAAAGCCGTGATAAGAAGGTCGCTGAGCTGCAGAACAGGCTAAAAGACATTGAAGCCCGCGCTGATGAAGAAATTGCCTCCAAACTCGAGCCTGTCATTCAAGAAGGTCAGTCTCTCGAGCGAACACTGACTGAAAAATCTGGCCAGACGATCAAGAAACAAATTTTATTTGAAACGGCCAGCCTTGTAATTGCCGAGGCGGGCGATACCATCACCCCCAAACATATTGCCAATGTTCAAAAGGCAGTAAAAGAACGCCTTGAAGAAATTGAAGGCGAATTCAAGAAACAACTCCAGCGAGACCGCGAACAGATCAAAATGTCTGTGGATCAGGTAAAGGCTGAAGCTGCCCTTGCTATGGAAGAACTTCAAAATCAACTTGAAGATCAATCCACAGAAAATCATGACCAATCAGGTCAGCTGAGGGATGAACTGCAGGAACTGCGGCCGTTCACTTTTCTGACCGAAAGCCGTTACCGTGAACTAAAATCCCGCTGGGGGCAGGTCTTCCGCGCGGATATGGGTGCTGAAGCTTTCTATGATATTTTACGCCGTCTCGATCTTGATAAACTCGCTGAAGATCTGTGGACTGAAGTGCGCACTTCAAAGAGTAAACAAAAGCGCAAAAAAGCAACCACTCGGTTGAAAGTCATCGAATCCTTCCGCCGTTCTGGAAATCGTCCTGAGTGGATGATTCTGACGGTTCTTCCTGTTATCCCGCCTGATTTGCGTCCGATGGTTCCATTGGATGGCGGCCGGTTTGCCACGTCAGATATGAACGACCTTTATCGCCGTGTTATCAACCGCAACAACCGCTTGAAAAGGCTGTTGGAGCTGGGTGCACCAGATGTGATCGTTCGCAACGAGAAACGCATGCTTCAGGAAGCTGTAGATTCGCTGATTGATAATTCACAGCGTGGAAAGGCGCTTTCTCGCCGTGGCCGCCGTGAATTGAAGTCTTTGAGTGACATGCTCAAGGGTAAGAAGGGGCGTTTCCGCCGCAACCTGCTTGGAAAGCGTGTCGATTACTCAGGCCGCTCTGTTATCGTTGTAGGCCCTAAACTCAAACTTTATCAATGCGGTCTGCCAAAATCGATGGCGCTCGAGCTCTTCAAACCATTTGTGGTTGCCAGACTGGTTTCTCATAGCTATGCTGCAAATGTGAAATCAGCCAAACGTTTGATTGAGCGCAATCGACCCGAGGTGTACGAAGTTCTTGAGGAGGTCATTAAAGAAAGACCCGTGCTCTTGAACCGCGCACCCACGCTTCACCGTCTTGGTATCCAGGCGTTCGAACCGATCCTGATCGAGGGTAGTGCGATTCAGCTTCATCCACTGGTAACCACCGCGTTCAACGCTGACTTTGATGGTGACCAGATGGCTGTTCACGTGCCGCTTTCAGAAAAGGCTGTAAAAGAAGCCAGAAACCTGATGCTTTCTTCTAAGAACCTGCTCAAACCTGCAGATGGTGAACCAATCATCAGCCCGGCAAAAGACATGGTTCTTGGTATCTATTATTTGACTGTAAAAGATGATCGACCGCATAAGGGAGATGGCAGAGTCTTTGCGGATATTGACGAGGTTGAACTTGCCTACCAGCTGGATCAGGTGGAGATCCATACCAAGATTAAGATTCGGATGAAGACCTGGTTCGATGATAATAACCGCCGTATGGCGAGCCCGGTAACCAAAATGCTCGATACAACAGTAGGGCGCGTATTGTTCAACCGCATCCTTCCGCCAGAGGTACAGTTTATTAACACCGTTCTTGAAAAGACCGGTGTCAAAGACCTGATTGCTGATGTCTATGATCTGTGTGGCGAGAAAACTACCACAGAGGTAGCTGATGCTATCAAGGATATCGGCTTTGAATATGCCATGAAATCTGGAACAACCATTGCGGTTGCTGATATTTCCATTCCTGAAGAGAAAACGGAAATTCTGGCAAAGGCGCAGGGTGAAGTTGATAAGATCAATAAAGATTATCGCCGCGGACTGCTCAAAGAAGATGAGCGCGATAAACTGGTCATCGAAATCTGGCAAAAGACCACAGAAGAGGTCAGTAAAGCCGTTCGAAACGCGATGGATCCGACTGGTAACCTGTCAACCATGGCAAGTTCAGGTGCGACTAAAGGCGGATTTGGCCCAATTTCGCAGCTGGCTGGTATGCGCGGTTTGATGGCTGACCCGTCAGGCCGTATCATCCGCTTACCGATTCAATCCAACTTCCGCGAAGGATTGACTGCGCTCGAATACTTCATTTCAACGCATGGCGCAAGGAAAGGTCTCGCCGACACTGCGCTCCGTACTGCTGATGCAGGTTACCTGACCCGCCGTCTGGTTGATATTGCCCAGGATATCATTATCAACGAGGAAGATTGCGGTACTGAAGATGGCATCTGGATCCGAAAACAGGATGACGTTGCCGGTCAAAAGATGAAAGAACGTTTGTTTGGGCGTTCTGTTGCCGCGCGTATTGTCAACCCGAAAACCGGAGAGATCATCGCTGAGCGAAATGATATTTTAGACCATGATCTCATCCGAAAGGTCCTGGATGCAGGCGTTGAGAATGTTTTCGTCAGATCACCATTAACATGTGAACTCATTCACGGTATCTGCGCACGCTGCTATGGTATGGATCTTGGCCGTGGTGCACTCGTCACTCTGGGTTCAGCTGTGGGAACAGTGGCTGCCCAATCCATTGGTGAGCCTGGCACCCAGCTGACACTGCGTACTTTCCACTCCGGTGGTGTTGCTTCCAGTGGTGATATTACAACCGGTTTACCGCGTGTGGAAGAATTGTTTGAAGCCCGGCGCACTCCTAAGGGTGAAGCGGTGATCACCGGAATTTCTGGTGTTGCCAAAATCTTGCAGGCTGATCGAGTTGGAGACCAGAAACTGGTGCGTGTGGAACATAGCGAACTTGTTTCGGATGAGTATGAGATTCCTGCCGATTGGACGATTGTTGCTCAGGATGCTTCTGAGATCGAGGCTGGCGACCTGATCGCCAGTTTCGAAGCGGCTCAGATCACCGCCCAGCATTCTGGCAGAGTACGTGTGGAAGATCGGAAAGTGATTGTTTCATACGAACAGCGAGAAAGCGAAGATTATGAAATTCCGGGTACATCACGCCTGATCATCCGCGATGGAGCCCAGGTTGAAGCCGGTGAAGCACTGACCGAAGGATCCATCAATCCGCATACAATTCTTAAGATTAAAGGCCGTGAAGCCGCCCAGATGTATTTGCTCACAGAAATCCAGAAGGTGTACCGCGCACAAGGTCAGAACATCAATGATAAACACTTTGAAGTGATCATCCGCAAGATGATCGGCAAAGTTCAAGTCATCCGATCAGGTGATTCAAATTACCTGCCGAGTGATGTGGTCGATCGACTCGAGATCAAGAAAGTAAATGAAAAGCTGCTTGCCGAAGGAAAACAGCCTGCGAAATTTGTGGAGATTCTGTTGGGTGTAACCAAAGCCTCGCTGAGCACCGAATCCTTCCTCTCAGCGGCATCCTTCCAACATACCATCAAGGTATTGGCAGGTGCGGCCATTGCTTCTGCTGAAGATCCTCTCTTTGGTTTGAAAGAAAACGTGATCATTGGTAAGTTGATTCCTGCCGGAACGGGTTTTGTTCATGGACGTTTCATACCGAAAGCTGAACCAGAAGCAGCAGTTGAAGCTGTAGAAGAGGTTAAGACCCCTGAAGCAGGATCAGCTGAATAAGTGAACGTGGTTACCATTTCTCATTGATAGACGATACCCCGGAAAATCTTCCGGGGTGTCTTTTTAACCAGATAGACCTCCGAATATTGCTGAAGGAACAACTATCTTTTCAGGGGTAGTGTAAACTTAATAACGTAGATAATTGCCAGATGGAGTAGAGCCAATGGATATGGGACTTGTGCGGAAAGTTGACATAGATCATGAGATGCAGCAATCCTACCTGGATTACGCCATGAGTGTAATCGTATCGCGTGCTCTACCAGACGCGCGGGATGGGTTAAAACCGGTTCAGCGCCGCTTGCTGTATGCAATGTATGATATGGGGTTACGGCCTGATTCAGCTTATAAAAAATCAGCCAGGATCGTTGGTGAAGTATTGGGGAAATATCATCCTCATGGCGACCAGGCTGTTTATGAAGCTATGGCTCGAATGGCACAAGATTTCTCAATGCGTTATGTTCTGGTTGATGGGCAGGGAAATTTTGGCAGTGTGGATGGAGATCCGCCGGCAGCGATGCGCTACACTGAGGCGCGTACGACTGCTTTTGCAATCGATCTGCTGAATCAAATCGATCGTGACACAGTAGATTTCGACAGTAATTTTGACGACACCCTCAAGGAACCTGTTGTTTTACCCGCCGCGATCCCCAATCTGCTGGTAAACGGTGCAGCGGGCATCGCAGTTGGCATGGCTACCAGTATTCCTCCGCATAATTTAGGAGAGGTCATCGATGCTTTAACGTTCATTCTTGAACACTGGCAAAAACTGGAAGAAATCACCGTGGGTGAATTGATGAAATTCATCCAGGGACCCGACTTTCCGACAGGCGGGATCATTCTTCAAGAGCACGAACAAAATGAAATCCTGGCTGCATATGCCACTGGCAAAGGGCGCATCACGCTGCGGGGAAGGGTAAACCTCGAGGAAATGGCACGGGGGAAGAGCCGGCTCATCATATCTGAACTTCCATACATGACCAACAAATCTGCGTTGATCGAACGCATTGCTGAACTCACACGCGGGGGGCAACTGGAGGGCATCTCTGATTTACGCGACGAATCTGATCGACATGGGATGCGCATAGTCATAGAGTTAAATAAATCGGCTGAAGCAGAGGACGTGCTGCGCGAGCTCTACAAACGTACTCCACTGCAAGTAACCTATAGTATTAATTTGCTAGCGCTTGTTAACAATGAACCCAGACTCTTAACATTAAAACAGGCATTAAAGGTTTTCCTTGAGCATCGCATTGATGTGATAAAACGGCGCAGCGCGTATGACCTGCATAAGGCACAGGAGAGGATTCACATTCTTGAAGGTTTGCGTATTGCATTAAAGAATCTGGATGAAGTGGTGTCAATCATCCGCCGATCTGCTGATACTGACGATGCAAGGGATAAGCTGGTTAAGAAATTTAAGCTTTCAATCCTTCAGGCAAACGCAATATTGGATATGCCTTTAAAGAGGCTGGCAGCTCTCGAACGAAAGAAGATCGAACAGGAATACAAAGATCTTTTAGAATTCATCAAAGAATTACAGGCGATCTTAAAATCACCGCTCAAGCAGCGACAAACGGTGGAGGCCGAGTTAAAAGAGGTAAAGGCGCGGTTTGCCGACAGACGAAAATCTCAGATCGTGTACCTGAAACAGGGTGAGTCGGCCGCTGAATTACTAACGGTTCGTGATGTCACACCAGTGGAATCGGTCTGGGTAGCAATGAGCGCAGATGGAAAGATTGGCAGGATGATGACGGAGAAACAGCCGCGGATGAGCGGCAGAGAAGCTCCCCATTTTCTTCTTAAAACGGATTCACACCAAACACTTTACCTGGTTAAATCTGATGGACAGGCTGCTGCAGTTTCCATCCAAACGCTGCCATTAGTTGAAAACATAGAAGAAGGCACGCGATTTGATAAAGTATCACCACTGAGGGATGGAGGAATTCCTGTCGCCATGTTCACGGTACCACCAGGCAGCGGGACTGATCTGTGCGTGGTAACGCTCACCCGCCAGGGAATGATAAAAAAATCCCTTACGTCGGAATTAAAAGGACCCTCCTCTGACGCTTTTACACTGGTAAAAGTAAATGAAGGTGACGACCTGATCGAAGTCAATCTGATGAGAGACAATACCAATTATCTGGTTGTCACACAGAAGGGAATGGCGATTCGATTTGAGGGTAGTGAAGTGCGCGCCATGGGGTTGATCGCAGCAGGAGTAAATGCCATAAAACTCTCACCCGGCGACCAGGTAGTTGGGATGGTGGAAATCGCCGGCAAAGGAGAAGTGGTTCTGGTTGGATCGAATGGTATTGGCTGGCGTATTGAGCCTGAAGGATTTCCCATCCAGGGCAGGTATGGTCAGGGGGTGATTGGCTGCCGGTTGGATGCGGGTGTTCAACTTGTTGGAGTGGTATTTGGGAAGAAAAATCAACAGTACACGCTTCACTTTAAAAAGGGAGCGGCCAAAACGCTGCGAATTGATGAAATCGAGGTTACCCGCCGGGCTGGTAAAGGCGGGCTGCTGTGTAAATTGGCGGTTGGTGATCAAATTCTTGCTGTAAAAACGACCTCCGATTTCGGAGATTGAAATCGGAGGCTTATTGGTTAGTTGATGGTGTAATAACAGTAGTGATATACAACTTTACTGTCTCTTACTCCGAGTGTGTCACTACCATTTGTAACCTTGCCGCGGTATGAATTGCACGTCCAGGTATAGTGGATGGTATTACCGCTTTCTTCTTTTGAAGTAACGGTGAAGATTCCGTCATTAAGCTGATTCATCAACATTTGCCCGAAGAACCCTCTTACGGCTGCATTTCCCTGATAGGTCTGTTTAGGCGTTACCAGTACGGCATTTTCGTCGTAGATATCAAGGAAAGGATCATAGACATGGGCGTTGAGGGCTGCAAATATCTTGGTTAATGGGTCAGCATCCGATGGAACGGGACTGGATACAGGCCAGTTGTATTTTGCGATTTCATTCCATACAGCAACCAGTTTCGTGCGTGAGTAATCCCAAGAATAAAAATTCGCAGCGGTCATCCCTAATTTTCTCGCAGTATCCAGAAAGATTTTTGTATCGGTGGCGGTGGGCGCCCACCCATCCTGGCCGAACGCCGGGCCAGTGGGAACGATGGGTCGCCAGGGTGTGATGGCTTTGAATTCATTATAGCTGCGGGTTAAGTCATATTCAGGGTTGTGCGCCTGCATCCAATAAACCTGAGGCATATTGAGATCACATTTTTCCAGAAATGCGGTCCAGGGAAACGTACCGTGATATGAAGGCCAACGGAAGGAACACAACGCAACAGGTTTGGATGGTAGCCCTTTACGAAGCTGGGTCATAAAAGTTCGGGCCACGGCATCACGCCCCGCAGCTTTATATTCCACCTCGGCATCGATCACATATCCATCCAGATTAAATTTCTTGGTTTGTGAGATTGCGATATTCGCTTCACCAATGGGATCATAACCGTAAACATAGTGCCACCCCCATACTTCGATCCCTTTAGAACGAATGGCGTCGACAACCGGTGCAACCAGATCTTTTCCTGTGCTGTCAACATTGTACGGCCGGGTATCATTGGCAATTTTTATTAAAACGTGCGAAAACCCGGCTGATTTTGCCACATTGGCGATCGTGCTGGCATTGCCCCCCTCACAATTTGGAATCTTCCAGATCATCATCCCTTTTCCTTGCAATGTCATGGCAATCTCCTTTGATTACAGCCCTGGCTTATTTACCAGGTGCGAGGTTTCCTTCCAGTCCTAATTCTGGAGCGATGGTTCGCATGGCTCGAATCACAAAATCACAATGTTCCCAAAGCGGAACGCCGAATTCTTCAGCGCTTCTGGCAATTTGTTCCCGGTTTGCACCAGCTGCAAAGGCTTTATCCTTCCACTTCTTTTTTACAGAAGAGGATTCAAGGTCATAAAGTGAGCGTGAGGGTCTGACAAGCGCAACGGCGGTGATCAGACCGGTGATTTCGTCACAGGCGTATAGACCTTTTTCAAGGAGCGTGGTCCGCTGGTAGCCAAGGTGATCACTGTGGCAAAGAATAGCCTGCACGATCTCTTCAGGCACTCCCTTCTCACGCAAGATCGGCGCACCGGCCAGCGGGTGCTCGGCTGCTGTGGGGTGAATCTCCCAATCAAAATCATGCAGTAAACCGGTGATTTTCCAGGTTTCGACCGGTTCGCCTAACTTGACCGCGTATGCTTCCATTGCGCTTTCCACAGCTAGCATGTGATTGATCAGGTTTTCGTTTTTTACATATTCCTTGACGATCGAAAAGGCCGTTTCTCTGTTGATCATTTTTTTGCTCACTTCAATTATCTTTTTCAAAGATCGGTTCTGGATCACCTAAGACGGGCAGTGGGTGAGAGACCCAAACCTGCCAAACCGCAACCAGTGTCGCTGGCAGTTCACGCAGACTCCAAAAACGCAGCGAATGAGAGTTGTAGATCCTTAAATCTGCGGCGACTCCGTTCACCGTTAATCCCAACCCCCTGCAGGTAAACAAGGCGCGAGGGAGGTGATAACGCTGGGTAACGAGAATCGCTTCTTGCAAACCAAAGATCTCTCTGGCTCGATAACAGGTATCATAGGTCCTTCTACCCGCATAATCGAGAACGATATCTTCTTCCGGCACACCAAGCCCTACGGCAAACGTTTTCATCGCGGCGGGTTCGTTGTAGTCGATGAAACGATTATCTCCGCTCATCAACAATTTTTCCACCTTGCCAGCCTGATAAAGCTGAACGGCTGCGGTCACCCGGTCTTTCAGGACAGGTGATGGGGTGCCGTCATGCAACAGGCCTGCGCCAAAAACAATGGCTGCACGTGACGGAGGGACGTCATCAGATGTCTGGAAGATTCTGCCCTTCGCTGCCACGGCGGTAATCAACCGGGGAACACCAAAGACCAGAATTGCCAATATCAGAGCCCATATCAACAATCTTAGAATCATGTTAAATATCTTCTTTACCATAGCAAGAATTGTACCAGTTTTACCCTTTTGACTAGATTTGTGGAGTTTTCTCAAAAAAACAAGGAAATAACAGGTCGAATATTACATGCGACGTGTCCAGGTTGAGGAATTGTATTTCGATCGCACAAGTTCATCAGCCATTCTCAACTCTGGTTCTGTAGGAGAGGACCTTTCAATATGAATATTAAATGTGCTGGAAAAGCCCTCCACGAACGCTTCAGCAGCCGTGTTCCAGGAAACAATTCTTCCCAACACCATTTCAAGCGTTACAGCGTGATCGAGGATCTGGTTAGCATCCAATTGTCTGGCTTGTTCACTTTCATATTTCAAGACCTGTGTAATACGGGTCAGATCGCCTCTGAGGGGAAGGGAGCCATGCTGCAGCAGGCCGCCATATTTTCGAGCCTGTGCGGATCCGATCAGTTTCTTCCCTCCAGCAGTAATCTCATAACTCGAAGGAGTTTCGAAACACACAGGGTTGGGCGTAGATTTTCCATTTCCGTTTGGGTATTCTTTATCACCAATGGCGTCTACCCCTAACACAGCCAGGGATTTCAATAAAGCGTTTGAAATCTTTCGATAGCTTTCCAGCAGGCTGCCATTCAGAATGGGGTCATCAAGCGGTGCGGTAACCGAATAGGTCAGTTCATCGATATGAAGGATGGCTCGACCACCAGTAGGCCTGCGGACAAGATCCCAGCCTTTTTCTTCTAGGCTACGAAGATCTACATCAGAATATGGTTGGGCGAAACCGAGCGAGAGCGCAGCTGGATCCCAGTTGAAAAGGCGCAGGGTTGGTATGACAGTTCTTTCGGCCGCTGATTTCAACAAAGCTTCGTCAAGAGCCATATTCCACGCGCCATGGTGTGGTTCGGTGATGATTAATCGCCATGTAGGAGTCATTGTTTTATAATTCTACTATACCGATAAGTGAATGCCAAAACCATTTTGTTGATGATAAAATGATTAACCTTATCGAATTCATGAGGCAATTCTTGATATGTAAAAGGGATGTAAAAAATCCAATTCAGCTTTCATGTTTGACGTATCATTATTATGGAACCTGATAAGAATTTTTTAAACCCAAAATGATATTTGAAAAGGTGGCAATCAATCCAGCAGGGTTGTATTTAATACTCACCAATATTTTACGCAGCGAATAAAATGTTGAGGGTTCATCATGTCCTTAATTAATTTGAATGGGAACCAAAAGGTAAATTCACCCCGTCAAACGATCGAACTCATTTTACCGGATGGCAGGGTATACACAGGTAAACGCGGGGCAACACTGGCAGATCTATTAAAAGCCCTGCCAGAATGGGATAATCCTCCGATCATGGGTGCGGTTGTAAACGGTGAATTGCGAGAGTTGACGTATACCATTGAAATGGATGCGCGCATCCGATTGGTAACGATGGAAGATGACGATGGCGCACGAATTTACCGCCGTTCGATTACCTTTCTGCTAGAAGCCGCTTTTGAAGAATTATTCCCAGGGGTGATCATGACCTTAGATCATTCGGTATCGGCTGGAGGTTACTTCTGTCAGATCGTTGGGCGCGAGCCGTTAACCGAAGATGATTTAGAACTGTTGCTCAAGCGGATGCGTGAAATGGTAGCCGCAGATCTTCCGTTTGAGCGGCAAGTTGTACCGCTGGATGACGCGATTGCTTATTTCAATTCCAAGGGTCTGGATGACAAGGTTAAGTTATTGAAATACCGACAAAAAGAGTATCTGGTTCTCTACCGGCTGGGCGATCACCAGGATTATCATCACGGGTACATGGTTCCTTCAACTGGTTACTTGAAGTGGATCGGCCTGGAAGCGGTTGGAGAAGGATTTGTGTTGCGTTTTCCGCGCCGTGGATCTCCAAAGACGATTTCACCCATGCCCAGTTATCCCAAGCTGCTCAGTACGTTCAGGCAGTATGGTAACTGGCTGCAGCGGTTGGGTATTGAATCGGTAGGCGCATTGAACGAGGCGATTCAGAAAGGCAATATACGCGAAATTATCCTGGTTTCTGAAGCTTTGCACGAATTGCAGATCAGTGAGATCTCGCAGCAGATCGCGGAACGATCAGATGAGGCACGGATTATTCTGATCTCAGGTCCATCGTCGTCTGGAAAAACCACTTTCTCGAAGCGCCTCTCTGTTCAGCTCCTCGCGCAAGGGTTCTCACCTTTCCCGTTGGAGATGGACAATTATTTTGTTAACCGTGACCTTACCCCTCGCGATGAAAATGGTGAATACAATTTTGAAGCCCTGGGAGCTCTGGATACACATTTGTTTTCGGACCATTTAAAAAGATTAATCCGTGGCGAGGCTGTGAGATTGCCCAAGTATGATTTTCGTGAAGGCAAGCGGAAAGAGGGCGAGGTGGTTCAGCTTCGACAGGACCAAATGATCATTGTCGAGGGAATTCATGGGTTGAACCCGGATTTGCTTCCTGATATTGATCCATCCTCAACTTATAAGATTTATGCTTCCTGTTTGACCCAGTTGAATTTGGATCGGTATAACCGCATCTCAACCACTGATACCCGTCTTTTACGGCGTATTGTGCGCGATGCACGCGAGCGGGGATACTCGGCACAGGAAACGATCTCACGCTGGGATTCGGTGCAGCGTGGAGAAAAGGAATATATTTTCCCGTATCAGGAGAATGCAGATAAATTGTTTAACTCAGCTCTGGTATATGAGCTGTCTGCCATTCGGCGGCTGGTTGAACCATTGTTGCGTCAGGTACCTTATGGCACCAAAGAATATGTTGAAGCCAAGCGTTTGCTCGCCTTCCTGGAATGGTTCTTACCAATCGAAACAAATCTAATTCCAGATAATTCGATTTTGTTGGAATTCCTTGGAGGGTCGATTCTACACGATTTCAAACTCTGGGGGTCGTAAAGAAATAAAGAGGGTTCGGTAATGAACACACCGAACCCTCAATCATCATGAAAATTTAGATAAGTTTCTTCTTGAACGCAGTTCCCAGACGGGCAATGCCTTCGTTAATCTTTTCAGGGCAACAATACGAAAAATTCAATCGCATGGTGTTTTTTCCGCTACCGTCAGGGTGGAAAAATTCTCCGGGCACGTAAGCCACCTTTTCTGCGATTGCTTCTTGCAGCATGTCGGTGGCGTTGAATTTTTCAGGCAGTTCGACCCACAGGAAAAGTCCACCCTGTGGATGAGTCCATTTTACACCTTCAGGCATGTGTTCCTCGAGAGCGTCGAGCATGGCGTTTCGTCTTTCTGAGTAGACCCTGCGAATTTCCTTAACATGTTCGTCAATAAACCCGTGCTGACCCACTTCATGAGCAACGATCTGGTTGAAGGTGGAGGTATGCAGATCGGTGCCCTGTTTGGCCAGCGAGAGTTTGCGGATGACCTCTTTGGGCGCGATGACCCAGGCCAGGCGTAAACCAGGTGCAAGGATCTTGGAAAATGTGCTCAGATAGATCACATTCCCGGTATAGGAACCATTATGAGCACGCATCTGAGAATCGAGCAATTCAACTGCTGGAAGATGATCGCCTTCATATCGAAGCTGTCCGTATGGATCATCTTCAATAATGGGAACGCCGTAGCGGTCGGCCAATTCAATTAATTTCTGTCGCCTTTCAACTGGAAGCGTCGTTCCGGTTGGATTTTGGAAATTTGGTAGAACATAAATGAATTTTGGGCCGATGCGCAAGGCTTCTTCGAGTTGGTCAGTACACATACCCCATTCATCAGTCGGAACACTGATATATTCGGCTCCATACGCATTCCATGCCTGTAAGGCACCCAGGTAGGTGGGGGATTCGACCAGAATGCGGTCACCGCGGTTGATGAAAATCTTTCCTAAAAGATCGAGTGCCTGTTGTGAACCTGAGGTGATCAGGATGTTATCGATATCAACGTTGATCCCGATCCGGTTTGTGTGCCGCGAAATCATTTCTCGCAGGGGAACATAACCATCTGTACCGCCGTATTGAAGTGCATCAGCGCCTTTGTGTTCCAGCACATAGTTGCAAGCCCTTTTGAATTCTTCTACAGGGAATACTTCTGCTGCTGGAAAACCTCCACCAAATGAAATCATATCTGGTTGTTCCGTGACCTTAAGCAGTTCACGAATAGCGGAAGCCTTCATTCTTTGCGTGCGTTGCGCGTAGCGATAGTCCCAGGGAGTTTGCATTTATTTTTCCTTTTTGTTAAGATTTTTATCTTGCAAATTCACTCTACAACTTCGGAAAACGACTTAATACAACTGCGGGAGTTGGCAAGGTTACCCGGTCGCCAGCAGCCAGTTCTGCGGGAGCTTTGCCTGCTTGTTTGGGTGAACCTTGATATACAAAGATTGGCGTTCCTTCTACTGCTGATTTCAAATCAAGAGAAGCCTGACCTGTCAACAGGCCGTCTGTATCTATGGCACAGCTGGTGACGACACCGATTACCTTTCCTTTACTGTCTAGCACAGGGTCACCGTTATGGGCCATGCGCACACCTTTCTCTGGGAATCGGAATCTAACGACCACTGTATTCCGTTGAGATTCCTTCTTAATGAAAGCGTCTCTTCCAATAAACCAGGGTTTGTAGGTTTTGACATAAGAACCAAAACCAGCCTCTGCAACGCCCAGGTTCATCTCACCGCCCATTTCGTGGCCGTAGAGGGGAAGTCCCGCTTCGGTACGCAGCGAATCCCTCGCGCCGAGTCCACAAGGTTTCATTCCCATTGGCTCGCCAACTTTCGTGATGGCTTCCCATAGTTCGGGTGCCTTCTGAGGATGAACGAACAGTTCGAAGGCCATTTTCTCACCGGTATAACCGGTTCGGGATACGATTAAATCAAACCCACCAATCACCGCTTCACAAAGTTCAGTGCGTTTTAAGGCTTTTACCTTCTTTTGAGTGGCAGCATCGCATCCCAGCGCGAGCAGGATATCACGAGATTTGGGGCCTTGGAGCGCAATATCCACGCGCATATCATCACCCTCTTTGGGATCACGCAAATTGCGAAGTTTAACACCACTGCCAAAAGCCTTCACCCAGGGCTGAGCTGTATCCACCATGACCTTGCCAGTTCGAACAGCATTTAGCCAGGCCCAGTCTTTGTCATCATTGGAGGCATTGACCACAACAAGATATTGATCTGGTCCGCGGTGGTAAACCAGCGTATCATCAATCACGTTGGCATCTGGATCGAGGAAGTGCGTGTAACAGGATTCGCCAACTGCAAGCGCACCAATATCATTACCACAAACACAATCGAGGAAGACAGAGGCGAAAGGCCCTTCAGCCTGGAAAACACCCATGTGAGAAACGTCGAATAAACCAGCCACTTTACGGCATGCCAGGTGTTCTTCAACAACCGAGGTATACCAGACTGGCATTTCCCATCCTGCAAAGGGGATGATCTTGGCACCAAGTTTCTTATGCGTTTCATAGAGTGATGTACGTTTCAACTCGGGCGATTCTGGTTCGTTCCAGACAAACATGGGTAAAGATTGACCGTTGCCATTCTTCTTGCCGATGAAATATGGCTTTGTCTCGCATATCGCATCGCCGGTTGAAATCGGGTCTGTCGTTGAGGATTCTTCGATGATGATGGGTCCTGGAATGCGGCGGGGCAGGTCATCGTCAAATGCAATATATCCATCAGACAAAGCTCGGAGGAATGTAGCTGCCAAACCAAAATCAGCTGATTTTATGGTAAATCGATAAGAATCTTTTTTGTTGCAGGCCAAAGTTCCCTCTACGACCCTGATTGGCGTTTTGAGCGAAGTGGGCTGGGATTGACCGGGCTTCAGCGCTTCTGCGTCTGAACTGAAGCAATAATTGACAAAATAACGAATATGCTCGCCTTTCAGATCGAGGGCAGCGATCTCAGATTTTGTCGATGGCACATCATCGATATAGTAAAAATGCGGGTATCCACTTTTTTGATAGGTGAGATTGGCACCTGCTTTTTCACAGATCGCACGCACCTTAAGTTTGGCATTTTCCAAGACTTTGAAATCCACTTTTGCGCGCTGTGCAGGGCCTTTTCGTGTTTCGACGGTATACGGTGTAATCGCGTGCAATATATCAGCAATAATATCCGCCACCTTAACCATATCGCTTTCTTTTAACCCTCGCTGGGTCATCCACGGTGTGCCATAACGAATACCTGACGCGTTCAATGCGGTCTTATCACCAGGGATGGTATTGCGGTTAAGCACGATTCCGGCGATATCCAGGATTCTGGCAGCGATGTCACCCGATAACGTGGTTCCGTCGGGACCAACAATGGTCTTGCAATCGATGTTTCCAAGGTGAGAATCTGATCCAGAGAAGGAGATGCGTAATCCGCGTTCCTGAAGCCTATGGGTGAGGGCAGCGCAATTTTTGATGATCTGTTCCTGAAGCTTTTGAAATTCCTTCGTCTTCGCAATTTTGAAAGTAGTCGCCAGAGCTGCGAATACATGCACATGAGGGCCACCCTGCTCGCCAGGGAAGACAGCTTTATCGATTTTCTTCGCCAGGCTACTATCAGTGGTGAGAATGCACGCACCACGCGGACCGCAAAGCGTCTTGTGGGTGGTGAAGGTAATCACATGCGCATATCCGACCGGTGAGGGAATCGCTTTTCCGGCAATCAAGCCAGCGATATGCGAGACGTCTGCCAGAAGGTAAGCACCAACGGCATCCGCGATGGCTCTAAACCGCGCCCAATCCGGAATCCACGGGTAGGATGAGTAACCACAGATGATTACTTTTGGCTGAACTTCTTTTGCCAGTGCTTCTAATTTGTCATAGTCGATCTTTTCAGTTTGAGGATCGACGTTGTAGTGTGAGACTTTGTATAATTTGCCTGAACGGTTAACCGAGGATCCATGCGTGAGGTGACCACCATGCAAGAGATTCATCCCCAAGATGACGTCGCCTGGTTCGATCAACGCGTGGTACACCGCATTGTTGGCCGGCGCACCTGACAAGGCTTGAACATTGACGTAAATCTGATCAGCGCTAACTTTCTCAGTAGCAAACACTTCGGCGCAGCGGCGGCGGGCGAGGGATTCCACCACGTCTGCATACTCAACGCCCTTATAATACCGCGGGTCAGCATAACGGCGGTAATAAGAAAGCCGGTTGGAATAATCTAAGATTTCTGGTTCTGTCATCCAGCGGGTATCTTCATCCGGATATCCTTCGGCATAGAGATTCTGGAAGACAGAAGAAAGCGATTCTCTCACCGCAGCAGGCGCTGTGCTTTCAGACGGGATGAGTATTAATTTCCTGAATTGCCGTTCTGTTTCGAATTGGATCAGTCGAGCCACTTCCGGATCTAAATCTGAAAGAGACCCACGAACAAGATGATCGGTCATTGAAATTTCTCCTCGATTGAATTATGAGCCGGTATTAATAAATAAAAAACCACCTTCAGATGAAATGCAAAGCAACATCTGTTGGTGGTGTTTTTCTGAAAGGTGTCAGTCATTCGTTTCTCAACAACCGGCCCAAATTAAGTTTGTTTGCTAAATCTGGTTCAGTTTCGATACAGCGCAGACATGATTATTTTAGCCTGATGTTCGCAAAGGGTCAAGGACAATTGCGAAATCGGCAATTTCGAAAATACATGAACCCAGTTTATATATGAGAATTTAGCCAGTCTATCATGACCTTGAGGACGTCGGCTTTCTCAGGTTCATTATGTAATTCGTGGTAATAGCCCTGCCATTCTTTATAGGTTACAAATTTTGCTGGAGCATGATCAGCGAATTTTTTGGTTAATTCCGGGCTGACCAGTTTATCTGAAGTACCTTGCATCAGAAGAATCGGCATTTGAATATTGGCTGCATGCTCGATGATGTAATTGCCACTGTTAAGCAAATCTAAACCCAGGCGGGCTGTGGTGTATGGATGTACCAACGGGTCAGCAGTGTATGCTTCACCGACTTTTGTGTCTCTGGCAAGGTCATTCGGGTCCAATCCATTTTTCATCTGGAATGTAGGAAACAAGGAGTACATAATTTTTCCCAGGAAAATCTTGACGGGTGGAATGGGGACGGTTACTCCGAGCGCAGGAGAAGTGACAATGGCACCCGAAGGCAGAGATTTCTGGGTGACAGAATAATAGAGCGTTAAGTTGCCTCCCAGACTATGCCCATAGAGGAAAACCGGTTTTTCTGGTTGTGTTTCTCGAACAATTTTGAGCCCAGTATTGATATCTTCCATGAACGCATCATATGATGGAGAATGTCCGCGGATTCCCTCTGATTGCCCATGACCGCGTAAATCAAAACCTGTGATTGAAAAACCTGCATCTGTCAGGGTTTGGGCAACATGCTGATAGCGCCCGGTATGTTCGCCAATTCCATGAATTAGCAGGATGGCTGCTTTGGGTTCAACTTCCGGTTTCCATTCTACTGCGTGAAGCTTCAATCCATCTTTGGTTTGAATTTCAAAAAATCGCTGCTGCATCATATACTCCTCGCCATGGTAGAGTGTCTTTCAGGTTTACCAGTTGTACTTTATAATTTTTGTACTCAAAGAATTAGTCTATCTTAATTTTCAATTTTTCACAATTACAATATCGACCGAGGTAATGAATGGACAGCAATTTACCTGAACAGGGAAAGAGCGATTCAGTGCACCTTTCAAAAGGAGCAGGCTGTGGAATCATTCTTCTCATTGTTTTTATTTCATTGTGGGTGGCAGGCTTTTCTGCGTTGACCCTTTATGTTCGCTGGTCAGTCGAACAGGCGATGTTTGAAAGCGATGCGGGCGTAATCGATTTCCGCTGGGGAATTCAGGTTATTTATGCCGTTTTGTTGTATCTTCCGCTGGTTCCGATTTACTTCATGGTTAAGGCGCCGCGCATTAAGTTAATGATTCGATTATGGATGATCGCGGGAGGCTTTGTTGTTCTTTCAATTCCAGCAAAGTTCTTATATCTTACCGCTCAAAACCAGTCGAATATTCTTTTCTCAGTTGCTCTTCTGCTCATGACCGTAATCCTCTTTTTGGTCCGCAAGCCTTCAGCCAAAATTATTGAAAAGAAAGAAAAATCAGGATTGCTCGGAACGGCTGTCCTGGCCGGTCTGGCGTTCTCAATTCCATGGCTTCTATGGGGCGCACTGGGATCTCCACTGGATACATTTCTGGTTTTGGTTCTTGCAGGATGTGTTAGTTTATTTGTCATTTCCAGCATATACCCGTTTTACCTCGATAAAACACAGGCGTTGGAAGGTGATGTAAAGATCGGGGAATTCTTATTTGATGGTTTTGCAATCGCAGTGTTTCTTCTAATCATTGTGGCAGGATTGGGACAAAATGGATCAGAGACTCTATTAGCGCTTACCGTGCCGGCTTCCGGTTGGTTGATTGTTGCCTTCGCGGCTGCGGGAAAGAATTTTCATGATCACGGTAAGGTAGCTGCAGGAATCATTTCGGGGTTTACTGTTGCTCTTCCATTAATGTTCTTTGATACGGATGAATTATCTCAAATCATCACAGGGATTCCAGGTGAGGTTACTCAGTGGGCTGAACAGGCCGGATTGTATTCATTTATTTATTTAATGGCTATTACACTGGTGATTGTTCTATTCTTCAAACAGATCCCAAAAATGAGGTTGCAGGAAAAGAGAGATCTCATCTTAACGGGCATCAGTATCATTGGATTTGCCTTGGTCTATGTTTTTTTCGGCCAGCCCGGTTTTTACGGGGACAAATTATTTGTGATTTTTTCGGAACAAGTTGATCCATCTGAGTTTGCCAATCTCAATCCCTTACTTGATCGGAAAACCGCACTTTATCACGAATTGACTGAAACCGCCAAAGCGACCCAATCCAATTTACGTCAAAAACTGGATCGCTGGAAAATTGGATATACGCCTTATTATTTGGTAAATGGGATGGAAGTAAACGGGGGATTTCTATTAAGAGAATGGCTGGAAAAACAGCCCGGGGTTGACCGTGTATTGGAAAGTCCACAACTTCGCCCCTTACCCAAAGAGCTCCCTACCACGAGTGGAGATGTAACACTTCCTCCTGAGGGTACACTCTGGAATCTTGAAATGATTCATGTTCTGCAGGTGTGGGAGGAGCTGGGAGTGACTGGCAAAGGGATTGTCATTGGGCAAACTGATTCTGGTGTTGAAGGATCTCATCCTGAACTTCAAGAATCTTATCGCGGTGAAGCTGGATCCAACGATTACAACTGGCTTGATCCCTGGTACGGGTCGTATTCTCCGGTAGATTACGGTGGACATGGAACTGGTACCCTGAGCATAGAAGTAGGCAGTACCCGTGGAATAGCCAAAGATGCGGAATGGATTGGGTGTGTTAACCTGGCAAGAAACCTTGGCAATCCAGCCCGTTATCTTGACTGCATGCAATTCATGTTTGCTCCATACCCTCAAGGTGGAAGTGCATTTCGTGATGGTGACGTCTCGCTGGGTGCTATGATCGTGAACAATTCGTGGGGTTGCCCCAGGGTTGAAGGTTGCGATTCTGGGGTCTTCGAACCTGCCATGGAAGTGTTGAAAACCGCTGGAATTTTCATGTCTACATCGGCAGGCAATTCGGGATACTATGGATGTTCAACGATCACTGACCCGCCAGCCATTTACGAAGAGGTTTTTACGGCTGGTTCGGTAGATAAAGTAGGGCAAATATCTGGATTCTCCAGCCTGGGACCGGTTACCGTGGATGGAAGTAACCGCCTGAAACCGGATCTGTTGGCTCCCGGAGAGCAGATATTGATTGCGGATCTTGGTGGAACTTACACATTTGCCAGCGGCACTTCATTTTCTGCTCCTCACGTTAGCGGGGTAGTGGCTTTGATGTGGTCTGCGAACCCTGCATTGATTGGTGATATTGATACCACGAAGAGGTTGTTGATCGAGACTGCCCAGCCATTCAACGGGGTTGAACCAAAATGCGGAAATGCTCATTACGGTTCAGGATATGGGATTCTGGACGCTTACGCTGCAGTGAAAGCTGCAATTGCATTAAAATGAAAAAGATCCTGTAACCAAAGAGGATGATAAGGGTTATATAGGTGAAAAAGAAACCGGTTTCGGTGTGTGCTGAGATTAATGATGATAATGCCGTCAAACTTGCCAGTGATGGTAATTCTGAGGCATTTAGTTATCTTTATGAACAGAATGTGAAACGGATATACAACTACATTTACTACCGGATTGGTTCTGAACAGGATGCAGAAGATCTGACTGCGAGGGTCTTTCACAGGGCATTTGGCCATATTGGCAGCTACGAAGAGAAAGGAGTTCCCTTTTCTGCATGGTTGTACCGCATTGCACACAACCTGATTGCCAACTGGCACCGAGATAATTTCAGACGCAAAGAAGTGTCATTAGAAGATCAGATCGATCTTCCACATCACGGAGATCTGCCAGAAAAAATGGTTGAAAGGAATCAAGAGAAGGAAATGCTTCTAAAAGCCATCCGCAACCTTTCACCTGACAGGCAGCAACTGATTTTGCTCAAATATCTTGAGGATCTTTCGAATGCCGAGATTGCAGTCATTATGCGCAGAACAGAAGGTGCAATTAAGAGTCTTTATCACCGCTCGTTAATCGCTTTACGTGAAGAGCTGGAAAAAAATGAAAAGTATCATGTTATGGAAAAGTGAATAAGATGAGGGGACGTAAATATGGCAGACGGAATTGACCAAATCAATATCAATAACCTCTGGGGTTTGGAAGACAAACTTTCAAAGGTATTAAGACCAGTAACACCTGACCCTGTGTTCGTTGATTCGCTTAAACTTAAATTATCACGGACGCCAACAGTGCTTCTTGAGCAGAGTAAGAGACATTTTGGATTGGCTGCAATCCTTGTCGGGTTACTTGCAGGGTTACTGTGCTACTGGATCTACCGAAAGATTCAGAAATAAAACGATCTTCTCAAAGAAGATCATTTTGAAAGCTTTTCACGTAATTGGCTTGTGCTTGGTTCAACCAATATTGTTCCGTCTGGAAATACAATGGTTGGAACGCTGCGGTAGCCATTTGCGACACTTTTTACAAAATCAGCAGCCGAATCATCCTGATCGATATCGACCCATTCGTAATCGATCTTTTCTTCGTCGAAAAATCTTCGGGCTCTGCGCGTATCACCACACCAGCTTGTTCCATACATGATGATCTTTTTGGGTTGATCCATCATCAGATTTGTCTCCTGTAAGACGATGTTCCAATTAGGTTAAGAGAATTCACTATTCAATTTAGCGTCATCAATATTGTAATTTATTAATCACAATTCTCATTGGGAAATTTGGCAGATTAATATTTCCTTTGAGGGGGGATGTTTATGTTAAAATTTGATCTATGTCGATAAGAATTGTTTTCATGGGTTCATCTGATTTTTCAGTTAAGATCCTTAAAGATCTGGCAGAAAAGTATCCATTATGCGGTGTGGTTACACAACCAGATAAGCCGGCAGGCAGGGGAAAAACATTAACCCCTCCGCCGGTAAAAATTCTTGCCAGACAACTTGGGATACCTGTATTGCAACCCGAAAGACTCAGGCTGCCTGATTCTTTTGCCCAACTGGAGGATCTACAACCAGACCTGATCGTTGTGGCCGCGTATGGACAGATCCTGCGGCAAAATGTGCTTGATTTGCCAAAATATGGTTGTATCAATGTGCATGCCTCCTTGCTACCGCGCTGGAGGGGCGCTTCACCAATCCAGGCTGCAATCCTCAACGGTGATACGGTCAGCGGGGTAACGATCATGAAAATGGATGCCGGTATCGACACTGGACCTGAACTGGCCAAGAGAAGTGTATCCATCGATTCTGATGAAACAGCAGTATCACTCTCAGAAAAGCTCGCTGAAATTGGCGGGAAACTCTTAACTGAAACCTTACCAGGTTACCTGGATGGAACGATTAAACCAGTTAATCAGTCAGAGGATGGCGCGACTTATGCCTCTTTGATTAAAAAAGAAGACGGATTGCTTGATTTTCATAATCCTGCGGAAATTCTGGAGCGGAAAGTTCGCGCTTATTTTGATTGGCCAGGGGCTTTTATGGATTGGGACGGTCAGATCCTAAAAGTTCGTAAGGCAAAGGCAGATCGGCAAGGATCGACTCGCCCAGGAAAACGCGCCATTTGTGGAGGATATCCATGCGTTGGCACCGCCGAAGGTGATTTGGTTTTGCTTGAATTGCAGCCAGCAGGTAAAAAATGGATGGACGGTCGAGATTTTGTACGAGGTGCGCGCAATTGGATAAGCTCGTAATTGGTGATTGAAAAATAAATTCTTCTTGAGGCAGCCACATGACCGTTCCAGATTGGGTTCAAGACAGCGTTTTCTACCAGATATTTCCCGATCGGTTTGAGAACGGTGATAAGACCAATGATCCTCCCAATGTGGAGCCCTGGGAATCTATACCCACAACCAACGGGTTCCAGGGGGGCGATCTGCAGGGCATTATCGAGCGGTTGTATTATTTACTCGATCTCGGAGTAGACGCTCTGTATCTCAATCCGATCTTTCTCTCACCCTCCAATCATCGATACAACACCACGGACTATTTTCAAATCGATCACAAATTAGGAACGCTCTCTGTGTTTCACACCCTTTTGGATGTGGTGCACCGCAATCGTATGCGTCTCATCCTCGACGGTGTGTTCAATCACTGCGGGCGCGGATTTTTTGCTTTCAGCGATTTACTAGAGAACCAATCAGCCTCACCATACAAGGATTGGTTTTACGTCAAGCGCTTTCCTGTGGACGCTTATTCACCAGGTGATGCTACCTCTTATCTGGCGTGGTGGAAATTCAAAAGCCTTCCTAAGCTCAATATTGGAAATCCTCTCGTAAGGCAGTATGTTCTGTCAGTCGCCCGCTACTGGACTGAGCAGGGAATAGATGGATGGCGGCTTGATGTTCCTAACGAGATTGATGACGATTCATTTTGGGCTGATTTTCGCGACGCTGTAAAGCGGATTAATACCGATGCTTATCTCGTTGGAGAGATTTGGGACGGCAATAAAAGGTGGGTGGATGATCGTCATTTCGATGGCTTAATGAATTATCCGCTTCGAGTTTTAATCCTCGACTTGTTGAATGGAAAGATCACACCAGAATATTTTGCAAGTCACCTGAATCAACATCACCAGCAATATGCAAGCGAGAACCGCAACGCAATGTACAATTTGCTTGGGAGCCACGACACTGAAAGACTGCTGACCGTGACAGAAGGGAACATCCAGAAAGCAAAACTGGCATATTTGATCCTGATGACACAACCAGGTTCTCCAGCAATTTATTATGGTGACGAAGTAGGCCTTTCGGGAGGGAAAGATCCCGATTGCCGTAAGGCTTTTCCGTGGAATGAAAGTAAATGGAACAGCGGGCTGCGTTCGTGGATCAAGAATCTCATTCGAATCCGAAAAAACAATGTGGCGCTGCGTCGTGGTGAAATCAAGATTAATACACCTCGCATAGGTGACGGATGGATTACCTGGTCCAGACAGTATGAAGATCAGGAATGTATTGTGGTAATAAATCCTTCTCCAACTGTCAAACACCCTATCATTCATGTTCGAAAACAGGGAATTTATCGAGACATGATTACCCTGGAAGAACATCCATCGATTGATTCTACGATCCAATTCGATCTTGATCCATGGTCGGGATGCATTCTGATGACCAAGTCATAACCATGCCCGTAAATTCAGAACCCCCGGCTGGGGGTTCTGGTGAATGGTTTACGAATTATTTGTCATCCTTCGGGTTGATAAACCTGCGCTGCCATTCATAGAGGATATTCAACGCTTGAATGGGGGGTAGTGAATTCAAGTCGAGTTTCTTTAACTCTTCCAGTAAGGGATTTGTCTCTGGGAAGAGCACCATTTGCTGCGAATGTGCTGGTTCAATATTGATAGCCGACCCCGAGCTTGACTCAAGTTGTTGAAGAATTTCGCTGGCGCGCGAAATCACCGGGCGTGGTATACCCGCAAGCTGGGCAACGTGGATACCGTAAGAGCGATCTGCGCCACCGGGTACAATTTTGTGCAGGAAGATGACCTGGGTACCATTTTCAGTAACCGCGACGTTGTAATTGCGTACACCCGGTAATAATTCGCTTAATTGTGTCAATTCGTGAAAATGAGTCGCGAAGAAAGTACGAGCGCGCAATTTGGGATGATTGTGAATATATTCGATCACAGACCAGGCAATCGACAAACCATCGTAAGTGGAGGTTCCGCGGCCTATTTCGTCAAGGATCAATAAACTGCGGGGTGTGGCATGGTTTAAGATGTTGGCAGCTTCGATCATTTCAACCATAAAAGTTGACTGCCCGGCATGAATTTCATCCTGTGCGCCAATTCGGGTAAAAATGCGATCAACAATACCAATCTTCGCGCTGGAAGCGGGAACATAAGATCCAATCTGAGCCATGAGAACGATCAAGGCAATTTGGCGCAGGAAAGTCGATTTACCGCTCATATTTGGTCCGGTGATGATGCGGATAATCTCACCATTTTCGAGAATGGTGTCATTGGGAACAAACCGGTCATTTTTCAGGGTGGTTTCGACTACAGGATGACGTCCGTCGACCACTTCGATCATTGGCTCTTCTATCAATTCGGGTTTGACATAGCCATGTATGGCTGCCACCTCTGCCAGGCTGGCGTACACATCCAATTCACCTATTGTTCGTGAAGCTTTCACAAGGTCTGGAACATGGGGTTGGATTGTGGCGCATATTTCCTTAAATAAACGCATTTCGATCTCTTTGATTCGTTCTTCGGCATTGAGCACCAGTGATTCGTATTCCTTCATTTCTGGTGTAATATACCGTTCAGCGTTGACCAGCGTCTGTTTCCTGATGTATTCGGGGGGCACCTGGTGGGTGTTACTGTGGGTTACCTCTAGATAATAACCAAAGACTTTATTGTAGCCAACCTTAAGATTCTTGATGCCTGTTCGTGTGCGCTCCACGTTTTCGAGATTGGAGATCCATTCACGCGCGTGGCGCGACATTTCAATTATGTGGTCCAGTTCTTCAGAATAACCGCGTTTGATCACGCCCGTATTTTGCAATGTGGCAGGAGGATCTTCATCAATAGCGTTTTCCAGCAACAGATAGACATCTTCGCAGAGGGGCAGGTTTTGTAGAAAATCTTCAAGATGGAGCGATTCGCTGTTTAGGATTTTTCTGATTTCAGGTAATTTTTGAAGGATGGCACGAATTCCTACCAGATCACGAGGTTGGGCTGAGTTATTGGCGACACGGGTGGATAGTCTTTCAAGATCACCGATGTGATGAAGGTGTTCGCGAAAATCCGCACGCTCAAGTGCATTGACAAAAAAGGTTTCAACGATCGCCTGGCGCTGCCTGATTTTTAATGTATTCAATAAAGGTTTGCTGACCCAGTTTCGCATGCAGCGCTGTCCCATTGGGGTGATCGTCTGGTCAAGAATCGAAAGTAAAGACCCTTCTTTTTCGCCACGGCGGATAGTTTCGGTCAATTCGAGGTTCCGCCGCGTTGAGGCATCCAACATCATGAACTCGGAGGTGTTGTAGGTGTAGATGCTTTTAAGCAACGATATTGCTGCAGGTTGAGTCTGTTCCAGATATTGAACCAAAGCACCCGCAGTCTGGATAGCCAGTGGCAGGCCTTCCAGACCATAACCATCCAGGGTGGACACTTCCATTTTTCGCAGCAGGATTTCACGGCAACGGCCGGTCTCGAACCTCCAATCAGGAAGGTGCGTAATATGCCCTGATAGCAATCCGTTGAATTTCAATGATTCTGGAACCAAGATTTCAACGGGATTGAGCCGTACCAGTTCGGAACGCAAATCGCTGAACGGGTCCAGGGATTCGATTTCGGTGACGGCGAATTCTCCGGTTGAGATATCGGCATATGCGACGCTGAATTTTGCATCCTCTATTGCAATAGCGGCGAGAAAATTATTCTCATTGGATTTGATCAAACCCGGTTCGATTAGCGTGCCTGGTGTAACAACTCTAACCACTTCCCGTGGAAATAGCCCTCTGGCTGGCTGATCACCCACCTGCTCGCAGATGGCAACGTGATATCCCTTTTCAATCAGGCGAGAAAGGTAGTTCTCAACAGCGTGATAGGGAATTCCAGCCATTGGAATACGTTTGCCTTTGGATACTCCGCGTGAAGTAAGGACAATATCCAGTTCACGTGAAGTGATATGAGCATCTTCATCAAAGGTCTCGTAAAAATCTCCAAGCCGGAAGAAGACGATCGTATCGGGATATTGTTTTTTTATATCCAGGTATTGCTGCCTGATCGGTGTTACATCTTCTGCCATGTGATCTTTCCGTTATTTAAGAGACAGATCAGGCCCAACCGCAAGTTGAACCTGATCGGTAATCATTCAATATTTACTAGATTTTTTCACCGCATTCCGCGCAAAATTTTGCGTTAGGAAGCAATTTAGCACCACATTTAGGGCATTTATCTTTGGGTTTCAGTGAGTATCCACATTCTGGACAGAATTTTGCGTTCGCAGCAAGAGGTTTTTCACAATTGGGGCAGGTGCCGGTAATCCCTTCGCGCCAGTATTCTGTGCCTAGTTTTTTGTCCTCTTCTGCCATCGCGGCGTGAGCCCAGATTTCTTCCACTGATTTCGAAGCCTGTGCGGCAGCCATCTCGACACCAAGATCGGGAGCACACTCTTTGCATAAGCCTTTTTTGGTATTCCAGCATTTTTCGCGGCAAACCCAGGTTTGACAACGGGGGCATTGGATGAAGTGAGGTCTAATTTCTTGAGCAGCTTCTACAAATGCATCATCATGGGCTTTTTCCCAGGTAGCTGAATGCACACGGTCGCCGATGTTGGCAGCGGCACCAAAGATTCCACCAAAGATACTGCTGGCAGCGTCTAGCGCGCCACTGACTTTTCCGGTTAATGATGGTTTGAACTTTGTTCGAAAGCCCGAGTTACAGCGGCCGCAAACGAATTCAAATTGAAAACCCTGTTCAGTGGATAGATCATTATAATTTGCTGTAAATTCCAAATGCTCAACCATGTTACCTCCCGTAAAATGGTATCGATTTCTTACTTAATTGTATTATATCGTAACATCCGGCTCGTGATTTGCACAACGGATTGTTGAGTATAATAATTTGAAAATTGGACAGGAAACGGATATGACGCTCTCATCACAAATCACAGGCAATGATTTTTTTGCAGATATTGATATGGGTGTAGGCACCTGGGCTTGGGGAGACCGCCTGTATTGGGGATATGGTGATGCATACGGCGAATTTGAAATACAGGAAGCTTTCAATGAAAGCATCGCCAGCGGAATTACTTTTTTTGATACTGCTGAAGTATATGGTCAGGGGAAAAGTGAGCTATTGCTGGGTAAATTAATTAAGACAACCAAAGCACCATTGAAGATCGCAACAAAAATGATGCCTTTCCCATGGCGAATTTCTGCTCGTTCGCTTAAGAAAGCGCTGACTGCCAGCCTGAAACGGTTAGGTTTATCAAAAATTGATCTTTATCAGATGCATTGGCCATTAAAACCAGTTCCGGTGACTGAATGGATGAATCGCATGGCTGACCTGGTTGAGGAAGGTCTGGTCATTGCTGTTGGAGTATCTAATTATAATCTTGGACAAATCATCTCTGCGCATGAGGTGCTTCGAAAAAGAGGATTGGCGTTAACCTCCGTGCAACTGGAATATCACTTGTTAAATCGCAACGTTGAACATAATGGGATTATGGATTATTGCCGTGAACAGGGGATCAAGTTAATCTCATACAGTCCTCTGGCATCAGGCGTTCTCACCGGGAAATATTCCGCGCAAAATCCCCCAAGGGGTGGGCGCGCCATTCAGTATGATCGTTCACGACTGGAAAAAATTCAACCGCTGCTGCGAACGATGATCCGCATTGGTAATGAACATGACGGAAAAACAGCAGGTCAGGTGGCCTTGAATTGGATCATGCGCAAGGGCGCGCTACCGATTCCCGGGGCGAAAAATATCGATCAAATGGCGCAAAACCTTGGGGCGCGCGGCTGGCAGCTTGAGGAAAGCGAAATGGGAATGTTAGATGAAATCAGCCGTCAGGTAACTCAGCCAATTATTAAGAATTAAACATCAAAATTATTGGATAAGGAAGACAAGATTATGGAGAAAAAGATCGAGAAAGAATATTTGCCATTCCATGCAGTAAATGAATTCATGCGCGATGATTACCGATTGACCATACTTCAGGAAGTTTTAATGGATCAGGGACGAAATTCAACTGAATTACATCAGCGCATTGGCCGCATGATTTCAAAAGGAGTACAAATCCCGGGATTTCGCAACAGCAATCTTGCTCCTGTTCGTATGAAAGTGAAGAACAGCACGACGCTTTTTGAGCGATCACCAGAATTTGCCGCTGCAGTGATGGAGGCTTGGAGCAATCTCCATGCTGACCTTAAGGCTAAAATGGCTGATCTTTTAACTTCAAGGAATTGGGTAATCCCGCCGGTGGATGAAGATCACAGCCATCTGCCAGGGTTCCAACTCGATTGGCCAAAAGCCGATACATTTGAGGCATTGATCGAGGCACTGAAAACGTTATCTCCAGATCTGCAGGAATCTGATGACAATATCAGCCTGATGGCGGTCTGGGTCGGGAACCGGCTGCCTTATCATTTGTATGGTGACCAGGAGGGAACAGATTAATCGATGAATTCCAGCTCTTCATCCTCGAGGGTTGTGATTTCTCCCTCAGGTTGAAGTTCGATTTCACCAAACAAAGCTGTTTGGGATGCACCAACCATATGCCGCTTGACCAATTCAAGCATTGCCAGAAAGGTGACTACGATTTCAACACGGTCACCTTTTGCTGATAGGAGACTACGAAAAGTCAGTTTCCCTGTTCGTTTTAGCGTATCCAGAATGGTGGATATTTTTTGACGGATCGTGAAGCGCGCAATTGAAACCACCTCGCTTAACGGCGGAAGGTTATTGGGATTACTGAAAATTTCTCTTGCAGCCTGCACCAGGGCGTCAAGGGTTAACTCGCTGATATCCAGGCGTGAAGGAATTTGCAGGTTTGCAGTGGTATCCAAACGCAAGTAAGTATGGAGACCTTCCGCTTCACGATTCTCGAGGAACTTTGAAAGCTCTTTAAAGCGTTTATAAATGATTAATTGTCTGGCCAGTGTTTCTCCGGGATCTTCTTCGACCTGGAGATCAGGATTGACTGGTCTGGGCAGTAATGCTGCCGATTTGATCTGAACCAGTTTGGCAGCGATCACCAGAAACGCGGATACCTCGGCGGCGTCTTGTACTTCGAGGCGATGCATGTATTCCAGATATTGATCTGTAACCTGTGCCAGGGCAAGACGGGTGATGTCGAGTTCTGCTTTCTCGATTAACTGCAGCAAAAGATCCAGAGGCCCTGAATAGACCTCTGTGTCGATTTTATATCCGTCTGTTTGGTGCCCAGCGATTTGAAAATCCACGATCGTTATTATAGCAGATAGTATGGCAGCATCGAATGATTCATCAAATAAGTGCTCAGATATAATAGACACAAGAAATCAATACGAAGAAGGAATCAGGAATGAAAGCACTGATCAGATGTTCCAGGTGTCAACGTCCGTACCCTGAAGATTGCACACCTCATCGCTGTTCGTGTGGCGGATTGTTCGATTATGTAGAATTGCCACAGTTCCAGTCCTCAATGGTCAATCACAGGATGCGTGGTATGTGGAAGTATGCTTCGATGCTGGGGTTGAAAGAAGATTCGCCAGTGGTCACCCTCGGTGAAGGGGATACTCCGTTATTCAAATCAACAATAAATGGGCAAGATGTCTACTTCAAAATGGAAAGTCAAAACCCAACTGGTTCATTTAAGGATCGCGGAACCGCAGTTTTACTCAGCTTTTTACTTTCGCGCGGAGTTCGAGACGCCGTGGAAGATTCATCGGGAAACGCTGGAGCCTCTTTTGCGGCATACGCCGCTAAAACCGGTCTTTCTGGAACCATCTATGCTCCAGAATCCACGTCGGGGCCTAAACGAAGGCAAATCGAAATGTATGGCGCAAATCTGGTTCGAATTCCAGGCCCGCGATCTGAGGCTGCGCGTGCTGTTTTGACTGCGGTAGAGGGAGGAAGTGTTTATGCCAGCCATGCATATATGCCATTTGGGCTTGCTGGATATGCAACCATTGCTTACGAACTTGTGGATTCTTTGCACGATGCTCCAGGAGTCGTTATAGCACCAGTGGGGCATGGAGGTTTGTTTCTCGGGATTATGTTAGGTTTTGAATCGCTTCTGCGGGCAGGTGAAATTGACCGGATGCCCTATTTTATTGGTGTGCAGGCGCAAAACTGCGCTCCGATGGTATCTGCTTTCCGCAGCGGAGAACGAGAGTGCCATGAGACCACCGTTTCGAAGACACTGGCTGAAGGAGCAAGTGTGGCTAACCCGGCTCACGCAATGGCGATATTAGACCGCGTATATTCAGGCATGGGAATGTTGACTTCTGCGAGTGAGCATGAGATTGGGCATGCTTACCAGATGCTGGCACAACAGGGAATTTACTGTGAACCCACATCTTCCCTCTCGATAACTCCGCTCCTCAATGATAAAATAAGTATTGATGGAACAATCGTTTCGATCATAACCGGAACAGGTTATAAAACTAACACAATACTATAAATGAATAATGTGAACGCGAACTTCTCTGAAAAGAGAGGCTGGCGCTCTCCTTATTCCAAGGAGATGTGATCTTTGAATAATTCCAGACAGGATAAAGAAATCGAAACTCCTGAAGAACTGGCAGCACGAATTATTCCGGAGATGAGTGATCTATTGCTGCTGAGCAGGGCTCTGACCCATCGTTCTTACCTTAATGAACATCCTGAAGCATTGGAAGACAATGAACGCCTGGAATTTCTGGGGGATGCAGTATTGGATTTTGTGGTGGGTGCCTGGCTTTATAATCGCTTCCCAGAAATGCCTGAAGGGGATCTGACGCGGATGCGTTCTGCATTGGTCCACACAGAACAGCTGGCTGAATTTGCACGCGAATTGGGGCTTGGCAACGCCATGCGTTTAGGAAAGGGGGAGATTCAGTCGAAGGGATTTGCCCGTGCGGGATTGTTATGTGATACCTTTGAGGCAGTGATTGGTGCAATTTATCTCGATATGGATATTGAAGGTGTGCGAAAATTCATCGAGCCATTTCTGATCAGGGCTTCAGAAGATATCTTATTGAACCACAAAGATGAAGACCCAAAGAGTAAGTTGCAGGAGTGGGCTCAGGGTCAGGGTTACCAGGCGCCATTGTATACCACCCGAAGCATCTCAGGACCAGATCATTCGAAATCATTTGAGGTGGATGTTTACATTAATGGGAATATCTGTGGGAATGGAACAGGTTCCAGTAAACAGGCTGCCACAAAAATGGCGGCAGCTCAGGCACTTAAAAAACTGCACATATCTGATTAACGCAAAGAGAGTCAATGAAACCACGCCTAAAATCGCTTGAGTTACATGGTTATAAAACCTTTGCTGGAAAAGTTCTTTTCGAGTTTCCAGGGAACATTACTGCTATTGTGGGACCGAATGGATCAGGAAAATCCAACATTGCCGATGCGTTGCGTTGGGTTTTAGGTGAACAATCTTATAGTTTGCTGCGCGGAAAAAAGACCGAGGATATGATCTTTCTTGGTTCCGATCAACGGCCGCGGGCGGGTATGGCTTCAGCAACGATCACATTTGATAACGAAGACAACTGGCTACCCATCGACTACTCAGAAGTGGCAATTGCCCGGCGGGCTTATCGCGATGGCAGCAACGAATATTTACTGAACAAACAACGGGTTAGGTTAAAGGATATCTCTGAGCTGCTGGCACAATCCGGTCTGGCTGAACGCACATACACCATCATTGGTCAGGGTCTGGTTGATGCAGCTTTATCACTTCGGCCTGAAGAACGCCGCCGTTTTTTTGAGGAAGCAGCAGGAATTGGACTGTTTCGCTCAAGACGTGAAGAATCTCTTTCAAGGCTCGATAGCACCCGCAGAAACCTGGAAAGGGTCACAGATATTCTGAGCGAGCTGGAACCGAGGTTGCGCAGTCTCGAAAGACAGGCAAAACGGGTGGAGGAGTATGATCGCGTAAAGGCTGACCTGCAGATTTTACTGAAGGATTGGTATGGTTTTCACTGGCAGAATACACAAAAGGAACTTTTACGCAACAAAGAAATTTTGAAAAATCAAGAAGAGAAGGTCAACGCCGCACGCAATAAACGTGCTGAAATTGAAAAGCAGGTGGATATTGCCCGAGTGCGTCTGCAGGAGTTGCGGGGCTTATTGAACCAGTGGCATGTTGAGTCTGCAGGGCTGCATACTCAACGTGAAAAATTGAGCCGCAATATTGCGGTTCTGGAAGAACGTTTGCGTTCATATAAGGATCAAGAGACACAATTAACTGCAGAATTGGCGCGCAGCGAGGAACAGGCAACTCTTATTGCAGAAAAACTAGAAACGCTGCTGAACGATAAGGAATTACTCGTTGCTGAGATGGAAGAAAGCCAGGAGCAGCTTCGAAGCATTCAACAGGCGTTTTCAACCCGGCAGGAAGAACGCGCCCGTTTGGAAAATATACTACATCAAGAGCGTAGAAAACTTGTTGAAACTGAAACCAGACAGGTGCAATTAAAAGCACACTTACGAGAATTGCAGGGCCGGATTGAAACGCAAAATTCAAGCCGCGTAAACCTGATCGAAGGGATTGAAAAGGTAAAAGCAGATATTCTCGATGCGCAAAAAGGCCTGGAACATCTGAATATATCCAGAAAACAGGCGGAAGAAAAAGTGGCTGAAATCGAAGCGGAAGTCGCTTCGACGGTCAAGAATATCACTGAAAGCGAAGAAAAAATCAAGCAGGTTAATTCAGAGATTGGAAAACTGGATGCTGAACTTGCCAGGAATCAGGCTCAATTGGAAGTTCTGGAACAGGCAGAACGCGCTTTTTCAGGAATGGGGGAAGGGGCAAAGAGTCTGTTGACCGCGGCACGAAATGGGCGGTTGAAAGGACAGATGCAATCGATCAGCCAATTATTGGAAGTGCCCGCTGAGTATGAAGTGGCAATCAGTTCTGTTTTAGGCGAGCAGCTTGACGCCGTGCTTTATGGTGATGAATCGGACGCAGAATCAATTTTGCAATTCCTTGAAGCAGATAATGCAGGAAGGGCGATTCTTATCCCTTCCACAAGAACCAGACAGTCAGAAATTCTTCATCATATTAAAAATTCAGATGTAATCGGGATTGCTTCTGACCTGGTAAAAGGAATCAACAACAATAAAGAACTGGTTCACTTCCTATTAGGGGGGGTACTGGTGGTAAACGATCGTTCCACTGCCAGGAATTTGATCAGGGAACTTCCTTCTTGGGCGAAAATTGTCACTTTGAAGGGTGAAGTTTTCAATGCCAATGGGGTGATCATTGCCGGCAAAGAAAGGCGATCGGGCATCATCAGCAGGCCAAGACAGAAGAAAGATTTGGAAGAGTCAACCACTGCACTGCAGCAGAAGAAAGTAAGATTGGTTGAAGAGCTTGAAGCACTGAACGGCCAGTTAAAAAAGCACCAGGAGAAGAGAAAACAGCTTGATACGAGTCTGAAGGAACAACAAGTAGCACTCAACGGGGTTCGTTCTGCCAGTGAAGGTGCATCTCGGAATCTTGCACAACTTATGCAGAAGCTGGAATGGCAAAATGGGCAGATTGAAACCTTGCAGAAGCAGCTTGATCAAGCCCAGGAGGAAATTGCCGCAACCCAGCAGGAGGTTGAAAAGGGTGCCCAATTGATCGGTGTGATCAATACAAATATCAGAGATGCTAACGAAAAATTGCGCGCGGTACCTATCGATGAACTTCAAGCGCAGGTGGTGCACTGGAATACAACTCTGGCCGTGAACGAACGGGCGGTAAAAGAATCGGAACGAAGATACAGTGAGTATGAGCAAACTGTCATTCAAAATCGAAATCTGGTTGCTCAATTAAAAAATCGTATTGAGGAGTTGAAAAAACTCATTCTTGAGGTTGAGCAGGAAAAGGATCAATCTAAGAAAGAAGAAGAACAAATCAACCAACAGATTGCTGTTGCGCAGGAAAAGATCGCGCCGGCTGAAAAAGAACTTGATACTTTAGAGAGTGACTACTCCAAATTGCAGCATGAATATTCGCTCACGCAGCAATTTGAAGCCAATGCAGATCGGGTCTTTTCACAGGCTCAGCTTGAGTTATCTCGCAGCCGTGAGGCACTGGACAACCTGCGTCGAAAAATCGAAGATGATTTTGGGCTGGTGGCATTGGATTATTCAGAGGATATCACCGGTCCCACACCACTGCCTTTGGAAGGGGTCAATCAGCTTGTTACTCTAACGGAAATCCCCAAAGGCCTTGAAGATTCAATCAACCGTCAACGTGCCTTATTGAGGAGGATGGGTGCGATAAACCCTGATGCACAAAAGGAATACCTTGAAGTAAAGGAACGCCACGAATATCTGACATCTCAATTGAATGATCTTCAAAAAGCCGATGCTGACCTGCGCCAAATCATTGCTGAACTCGATGAACTGATGCATAAGCAATTCCGGACGACATTCAACGCTGTGGCAGCAGAGTTCAAAGTCATGTTTTCAAGGTTGTTCGGTGGGGGAACAGCAAAACTGGTCATGACTGATAGTGAAAACCCAACCGAGACTGGAATCGATATCGAAGCCAAACTTCCGGGCAGGCGTGAGCAGGGGTTATCTTTGCTTTCTGGTGGTGAACGATCATTAACTGCGGTGGCATTGATCTTTTCTTTGCTTAAAGTTTCTCCAACACCGTTTTGTGTTTTAGATGAGGTCGATGCCGCGTTGGATGAAGCCAATGTGGGGCGCTTTACCGAGTTGCTCAAAGAACTCAGCAAAGAAACCCAGTTTATCGTGATCACTCACAATCGTAATACTGTGCAGGCTGCTGATGTGATTTATGGAGTCACCATGGGACGTGATTCAGCCAGCCAGGTGATCAGCATGCGGCTTGACGAAGTCAGTGAAGATATGGCCAGATAATTGAAATAATAATGAAAAGAACCTTGGTGAAAAATCACCAAGGTTCTTATTTTTTTCCACAAGTCAATTACTCAGCGGTGGTTGTGGTATCGATACGGTATTCATCAGGAATCGCAGGTGTGCTGGGAACAACAGAAGCCCACCGGTCGTATTTCTTGATTTTCATTTCAGCTTTCGCTTCTTCGATGTATTTGCTGTAATTATTGCTCTTGAAGGTGTCAAATTCATCGTCGGTCAACTGGCGAACTTCATGTCCAAGAACCTGGATGATGTGATATCCATAATCAGTCTGAACAGGTTCGCTAATTTCTCCAATTTCAAGGCTGAAAGCCACATTTTCAAATGCCTCAACCATTTGATTTCTGGTAAACCATCCCAGATCACCACCTTTGGAGGAGGTACCGGAATCAATTGAGGATTCAGCAGCCACGGTTGTCCAATCACCAGTCTCAAGCAATTTTTCACGGACAGCCAGGGCTTCTTCTTCTGTACCAACCAAAATGTGCCTTGCCCAGACCATTTCTTGATCACGTGAGACATCTTTGTTGATATAGTCATACATCTTTTGGTTCATTAAAAGACTTCTGACATAATCACGAAAATCAGCATCTGTATATTCAAAATTGTCGCTGATATTTTTGATCATGGATTGGTAAAGTGATTCGAAACCAGCTTTTGTATACGGCGTGGCTGTAGCAGGAATTTCTGTTGCAGCGGGGGTGCTTGTGGCAGTCGCTTCTGGGGTGGCTGTGGGTGGAACAAGGGTCGCTGTCGCTGTTGCTGCTTCTTCGGCGGTTGAACTTTCAGTGGTTTCGGCGGTAGTCGCGACAGCCGTCAGATCAACCGTAGGAGTTGGCGGAACCAACGTTGCGGTCGGGACTAACGTCGGTGTAGGTGTCAGTGTAACAAGAGCAAGCTGAGTAGGTGAAAAAGTGGAGGTTGGGCGATATTCAATGGTTGGTTCTGCTGTAGGGGTGCCATTGGGGAAATAACCAAACCCTCTTTCAATTTCCTTGTCAATATCTTCTTCAGTTACAGTAATACCCAGCTCTTTGGCTTTTTCAGCCAGCACCGCCTCATTGATCATCGTATCAAGCATATCACTACCGAATTGCAGATAATCATCAAGCGAATTCTGCATTTCAATCAAATAGGATTGGAAGAAATATGCATATGCTGAGGAAGCGTATGTGGTGAAATATTCCACCTGCGACAAACGTTCGTATTGCACGCGTTTTTGGAATTGACGAACGGTGATGGTTGTATCGTTAACCTTTGCCACTGGTTTGCTATATTTTAAGACAGAGTTATCCAGAATGCCGTAAGTTACGACGAGCACAACCAGTGCAAGGACAGCGATGACGATGGTCAGCAAAATTTTGTTTTGCCGTTTTTCTTTGGCAATCCTTGCTTCATGTTTCTTTGTTATGGGCTTTGGAGTCGTTTCGTTGTTATCCTTTGCCATTTTTACCTCAATAATTCTTTAGGGCATGGAGGATATCCTCCATGCCCGATAAAGCAAATCGCTTGAATTAGCGGATTGCTTCTGTCCAACGCTCGCCGGTAAAGGGGAGCAGGGCAATATGACGTGCGCGTTTAATAGCGGTCGCAAGGACACGCTGATGGCGCGCACAGGTTCCAGTTTGGCGTCTTGGGCGGATTTTTCCGTCTTCAGTTACGAAGCGGCGTAACATATCAGATTGTTTGTAGTCGATCTTGATATTTTTATCTGCACAAAACTGACAGATTTTCGGACGCGCAACAAATTTGCGAGAACCGGAAAATCGTTCGCTATCATTTGTAATTTCGTCAGCCATTTTAAATTTACTCCATTAGAACGGATATTCTTCATCCGTTTGAAAATCTGGTTCTTGAAGATCGGAAGCGTTTTGTCCAGCCTCTCGTTTGTCGCCTAGCAGCATCATTTCTGATGCAACGATTTCTACGTTAGCGTGCTTTACCCCTTCCGAATCCTCCCAGCGCCGTGTTTGAAGCCGGCCTTCAACGTATACCTGTTGACCTTTGGTGAGATATTGTTTACAGATCTCTGCCAAATTTCCCCAGGCGACAACGTTGAACCATTCGGTTTCGGTGTGTCGTTCTCCATCACCGGTGTTCCAGGAACGGTTGGTGGCGACGTTGAAAGTTGTAACAGGCCGGCCAGACGGTGTGAACCGCATTTCAGGATCGCGGCCCAGGTGCCCAATGATCATTACTTTATTCAAATCACGGCTCATAGAGAGTCTCCTTCGATGAACCAATTACTTTGTTACTTATTCTTCAACAGCAGTGATCATGAAGCGGATCACAGGTTCATGGAACCGTAAATTCCGCTCGAGTTCAGCAGCAAACGCTGGGGGAAAAGCTGCAGTGATTAATACATATTGACCATCGCGTTGTTTGCGGATGATGTATGCCATGCGGCGTTTACCCCATATATCCACTTTGGCGATGGTGCCACCAGCGGATGTAATCCAATTCTTGACTTTTTCTACCGCTTCATTCGTCGCAGTTTCATCAAGGTCAGGATGGATGATGAGCATTACCTCGTATGTGCGCATTTTGGAACCTCCTTTCCACGGGATTGCCCTCGAACGATGCCGTTGGCGAGGTCGAAGGCGGAAAGGTAGCAGTTTTTTCTGCCTACCAGATGCAATATTTTACCATAGATTTGACACCTAATTTATCGAGAAATGTGTATTGAACCTAGACAGGCGTATGGGGTGGTGGTAAAATTCTTGCGCTGTTGGGGGCTCGTCTAACGGCAGGACGACTGACTCTGGATCAGTTAGTAGAGGTTCGAATCCTTTGCCCCCAGCCTACAAAACTCCCGCGGAAAGCGGGTTTTTTGTTACCATCAGAGGTTCGAATACCCACAGGGGTACGGTGTCCTTTGCCCCCAGCCTACAAAACTCCCGCGGAAAGCGGGTTTTTTGTTACCATCAGAGGTTCGAATACCCACAGGGGTACGGTGTCCTTTGCCCCCAGCCTACAAAACTCCCGCGGAAAGCGGGTTTTTTGTTACCATCAGAGGTTCGAATACCCACAGGGGTACGGTGTCCTTTGCCCCCAGCCTACAAAACTCCCGCGGAAAGCAGGTTTTTTGTTGCCATCAGAGGTTCGAATACCCACAGGGGGTACGGTGTCCTTAATGACTCTCCTAATTTCAACACTGGTCAGCGATGAGTATTCTGTGAAAGAAATCAAAAGATGAATGTTGATAAAACCGTTAATCGCATCATCACTCCTGTCTTTGTTTTTTTGAGCAATCTGGGGAAGAGAACGGATAATTAAGGATGACGCGTGAGGTCGGGTATAATTGCTTGTTTACCGCGCTTCGGAAAGAACGACCATGAACTTACTGCGAAAAGCCTCCCAATTCTTCAAAGATCCGGAATACTACCGGGTTCTTTTTCGGTTGGCCTTACCCATTGCTTCACAAAACTTAGTTTCTGCCTCACTTACCTTAATAGCCACACTATTCATCGGTCAACTGGGAGAAACTGCTGTTGCTTCTGTCAGCCTAGCCAACCAGGTTTTTTTTCTGGTAAACCTAATGGTATTTGGAACTGTCAGTGGATGTGCAATCTTCATTGCTCAACTTTGGGGGAAGAAAGATGTTCATAACATCCACCGCGTGGTATCCCTGATGGTGAAGCTGGCTCTGTTGGTTGCGGTATTTTTTACCGTAATAGCATTTTTCTTTCCAGAGACGGTGCTTCACATTTATTCCAATGATCCAGAAGTCATCGAACGCGGAGGACGTTTCCTCCAGATCATCTGCTGGACGTATATCTTTTATGCCACGACAATGGTGTTCAGTACGGCTTCCAGATCAACGGGAAACGTACGCTTGCCATTATTTGTCAGCACGACCGCATTGGGGATCGAAATTGTCCTGGCATTTCCATTAATCTTTGGTTTGAAGGCAATCGGTCTTCCGGCGCTCGGAATCGATGGGTTTGCGATTGCGGCCCTGGTTGCCAGAATTCTTGAGTGCGGCGCTATGTTGTTCTTCACCTACCGTGACCAATTGAACCCCGTGCGGGTGGAACTGAGAGAGTTACTTGATTGGGATCCAAAATTTGTGGCAACAGTATTAAAGCCAGTACTACCTGTGATCGGCAACGAAACGCTCTGGTCATTTGGAATCACTGCCTACAATGCAATCTATGGTCATGTGGGCACAGATGCAGTCGCGGCTATGAATATGGTAGCGACAATTGAGCAAATTGCATTTGTTCTGTTTCAGGGGGTGGGAACCGCCACCTCGATCATGGTTGGTAACCTGATCGGAAAAAAAGAAAGGGAAAAAGCCTTCACTTATGGTGGAAGGTCACTGGCTCTACAGGCCGGCAGCGCAGTGGTGATGGGGCTATTGGTTTATCTATTTGCAGGGAATATTTTTCAACTGTATAAAGTCTCACCGAACGTCATTGCCGAAGCGCGTGCAATTCTCGTTGTTCTGGCTCTAGGCATCTGGATTAAAGCCACAAATCATGTCATTATCATTGGTATCCTTCGAGCAGGTGGAGACACCAGGTTCTCTCTGGTGTTGGATGGAATGGTGATCTGGTTTGTGGGAGTTCCTGCCACAGCGCTTGGGGCATTTCTCTTTCACCTTCCGATCTGGTATGTCTATGCGTTAACCTTTACTGAAGAAATCGTAAAAGCCAGTATCGGCCTGTGGCGCTATTATTCCAGAAGATGGATCAATGATATGACTCGCAAGGTTGAGGAAATTTCGCCTGTAGAGTTATATTAATCAGATTGAGGGGATGAAATCACAGGGAATTTGCTCGCGGGATCTCTTACGATAATGTCTCAAATTGTGGTGTAAAAAGCAATTGACAAAAGAGTCATCGTGTGGTTTCTTGAAGGTCTCATACACCAATTCAAGAAAGGGAACACACGATGACCACAGCAACTATAGCATTTCAAG